>P_A23_Liq_3_FmtDRAFT_1000148_pt1 | contig 15194 bp, 10 predicted proteins | sample PonA233FremontCA_FD_10237 | JGI IMG/M metagenome (IMG submission 10237)
CGGATACGTATCCTAAGCGGTAATTAAACAGGAGGCCCGGCGTTTGAGAGCTTGGTTCGGCCACTTTTGTTGCTATCTCACCTTGAATCCGGTCGCCATCCAAACAAAACTCAATGAGTGACTCAACAAGCGGATGATCAAGCGAGATGAATTCAACCTCATCCTCTTCCATTGCGACATCTTTCGTGAACGTCGCTCGGGAGTATTGACGATCAACTCGGCTGCCGCTGAGAACATCTGGAACCTCTAGCTGAAACACATCACCCTCTGTCCGGGCAGGCCCTGGACGTACACCCGTAATAGAGCCGCCGAACTCATCGAAAAACATCCTAACGAGTGCTTCTATATCGGATTCAGAGACCTCACCTTCCTCGCTACGGTCAATTACCTCAAGGATTTCTTCGTCCTCTCCAGAGAGATCAAATCTATCCCGAATCAGCAGCTCGTTCTCAACAGTTTGGATAGCCTCACGTTTCTCTTCGATGCTTAGCTTCAACATCAGCAATGACCTCATCAGTCGGTTGTCCCTCAGCGATAGCCGCCATGATTGTCTCATCGAGATCTACGTCTTCAAGCACACTCCCCAGAACATCCGACCGCATCCCGAGATCTGACTCAATCTGATTCGTCTTCTCGATAAGTAAATTCAGGATCTCACTCTCTCGTGTATCCGCGAAGAAGAGATTCCGAATCTCTACCGTGTGCTCTTGCCCGTAGCGATGGAGCCTTCCCATTCGCTGATCGATACGGATCGGATTCCACGGCAGGTCGTAATTGACCATGATATGTGCAAACTGGAGATTGAGTCCCTCCTGAGCGGCATCAGTTGCCAGCATTAGATTTGCTTCCCCCTCAAATTTCGCCATCTCATCTCGTCGGCGGGACTGATCGAGGTCGCCGTAGACCTGTGCTATATCGTGCTCTGCAAAAACCTCGTCTCGTAGGTACTCTAACGTGTCTGTGTATTCAGTGAAGATCAAGATTTTCTCGTCGGGGTCTTCTGAAAGAATACGGTCAACGAACTGACGAAGCAATCGGGCTTTCGAATCGGTTTCGATGCTTTTGGCCTGCCGCCAAAGCTGTTTCACTCGGTCAAGTTCCTGCTGGACTTGCGGTTGATTGAGTGTTATTGTGATCGTCTCAAGAGCCTCCTCAATACGGGATCGTTCAGCATCAGTGAGCGTTTCTGGTTCAGTACTATATCGAGGAATGAGATTCTGCACGTCGTCGGGAAGATCCTCTGCGACGGCATCGTTCTGGATCGCCCGCATCCGATTTTCAAGTGATTTTCTGATTGCGTAGATACTCGACACAAGCCGTTTCTGGTAGATGACCATCGTGAACCCCGCCGCCTGATTTTCTTCCTGTTGTGCGAGGTCGTAGTACTCGCGGATGTACTCAGTGACATCATCGTACAGCTGACGCTCCTCACGGGTCATCTCGACCGGTAATGCCTCAATATTCTTCTCAGGGAACATTCGCGTTCCGTCAGTTTCGTACATATCGTCCTTCAACCGACGAATCATCAGATTATCCAAGGCATCAGGATTAATCTGTGATTCATTGCTGAAGCGATACGGATCAAGTAAGCTCACGAGGAAATAGAACTGATCTGATTTACCTTTGTGTGGGGTTCCAGTAAGTAACAGAAGTGAATCAGAATTATCCGCAACTGCCTCCCCTACCCTGTACCGTTCTGTACGTTCAACGGAATCATCGCTTGACCGTCTGGCAGTTAGGTGATGTGCCTCATCGAAGACAGCAACATCCCATTCTTTGTCAAGGTTCTTGAGAGCATCAAGAACAGAGACGCGATCAGATTCTGTATTTTCAACAGTTTGTTTGGCAAAATCGATGGAAGTGATGATGAGATCTTCTTGCTTCCAGACGTTCTGATTTGGGTGAGATTTTCGGTGGGTTCGGACGGTTTCGCGGTCGTAGATGACGAAGTTGCGATCAAACTTTTCACGCATTTCTTCCTGCCACTGGACAGTCAGCGGGGCTGGAGCTACGATGAGAACCTGGTCAGCCCGCTCACGAGCGATGAGTTCCTCGATGACGATGCCAGCTTCGATGGTCTTCCCGAGGCCGACCTCGTCACCAATGAGATAGCGGTGGTCATAGGAGTTGAGAATCTCGTAAGCGGCTTGAACTTGGTACGGTTCGATTTCGATTCGGTTGCTGGTCAGCGAGAGAAAGCGGTCGTACTTGTACGCGAGATCAAGGCGGATTGCCCGCTCTCGAAGGTCATATTGAACTGGTGAGTCAGACTGGCCCGCTACGAGGCGGTCAACAAGAGAATCGAGTTTTTCGATATGGGGGAGGCCGCTCGGGAGCTTGCGAAGTTGTCCTTCCGATGTATAGATGTGGAGGAGGTGGCTGCCGTTGGGTCGTTCTTCGATTTTCGTAATTTCTCCACGTCCGCCAGCAAATTGGACATGGTCGCCAGTCTCAAATGTGGTCACCTTATGAGGATTTATTTATACTGCTTCTGTATTTATCTAACTGTTGTGAATGTCGAACTGGTAAACGCCGTTGCAGGCGGAGAGTTGGGAGTTTCTTTTGATCTATATAAACTATCATCCAGTCTGAGTCAGTATTCTCCAAATTACGAGCCGGAGGTAGCTCCCGGCCTATATTTTGAATTGCCAGAAACAGGAGTTACTGTAATGGTATTCAGTAGTGGGAATTATCATCTAACTGGCGGTGATAGTATAGAACAAATATATCAGGCTAATTCAGATCTCCTCGACATTGTTGAAGATGAACTAGAGGAAGAAATTAATCCTCCCGATCCAGAAATTCGCAACTTAGTTTACCGGGGGGAATTTGACATGGAATTTGATTTAAAAGAGTTAGCCTGTGACCTTCCCGATTCGTTCATATACCATCCAGAAGGACAACCGGGACTCAAATATCGGAGTGACAAATTTTCCGGGCTCATTACAGTCTTTCGTACTGGTAGTTTTACCGTTACAGGTGCCAAGCTTAAGAAGGATGCCGATGGTCTAGTCAAAGAATTCGAATCTCATCTCTCTACTCTAATGTCCAAGTAAGCCAGCTGATTCATAGTTCGACTCTACTAGTTTTATCTCGTCTTCAGCCAAATCATATATACTATACATTATTTTATCGATAGCTTCATCAGTAGTGAGCAACTGATCTTCCAGTTTATTTGCCTTTTCCCATATATCGACATATTGGTTCAGACCGTCTTCTACGTCATGGATGTCGGGAAGAGTCAATTCTGAAATGCGGTCATATAGACTGTTAGTTTTGGTGGCTGTCTCTCTAAAGCTTGCAAACCCATTTGCTTCATCAATCGCATGCGGGACAAATTGCTCTATCAGAGCTTGCTGGCGTTCATTAAGACCTATGAATTCAAACACAGGGATAAGTTCTGTTTCGGTATATCCCCACTGGTCAGTCTCAAACTCATTTTCGTTTTCAGGTTTATATCGAGCCGTCAGTTTCAGAACTAGCTTATTCGCATCCCGAACAACTTCGCCAGATCCTATCCGCAAGTTATCATAATCCTCGCTGGTAGCGTGAAGGATTGAGTCAGAAACGCCAGGAGCAGGCTGTGAGCCGGATGTATTAGAGATTTTTTTGCCTTTGTCATAATCACCAAGATAATCCGGGAGATGGGTGTTGAGTTGTTTTCTTTCGCTTCCTAACGACATCATCATTGAAGCTAACTCCGATAAGGCACTTTCAACACCAGTATCAGAGGTAATTCCTTGGCTTTCTATCCAACGGGTAGTATCCTCGTTAATATGCGTTCCCACCGGGGACTCAAGAATGTCCGAGATTACGATTGGGAGCGATTTTAAATGAGTCTGTTTAACTGCCCTATCTTCGTAATTCTGACAATAATACCAATCCATCAACTTCGAATTGATAATCGCTAAAGCTGCCCCAACATCAAGCGAATCGGTTTCTGGTATAAGAATGACGAGGTTCTTTTGAACATAGTACTGATCAGTATCAAGAACAGCGTTAATCCGCCGATCCATACCGTAAGTTAGTAACTGAACAAGAATTTTTTCGTCAACTTCAAAGATCCATTGCTCACGAGGACGCCCAGCGTCTGAATGCGATTTCATCTCTTTAACATCATAATTCACCCAGTTACCGCTCCAAGTAAGACCGTAGCGACTCGTATCTCGCTCAAATAGCAGTTTTTTATGTTTTTTGTCCTTTTTCTCCTTACACATGAATTTCTCATCATTACCGGTAACCAAACCAGTTCTAAATTCCATTAACTCACCTAGTTCTCTAGAAGATCTTTCCATCTTATCAAGGATTGATTGACTGCTTTCAGAATTGAATAAAGTAAAAGAATCCTTAGACAGCCTGTGTGTATCATTTGGAAGAGTATGAAATGCACTAATTTCGTCTAAATCTGTTTTATACTTATGGACTGAAAATTCTGTAAGTTCATAATTGTATGGCCGTTCACAAATATATATTAATGTATTAACGGTAACCTCGGGGAATACTTCTGCGTTTGAAAGATCAACAACGTCTCTGAGATCAGTTTTATTCAGTAAATATTCCCGAGTCTTTTGGAAGAAGCTATTCGTAAGGAATGTGTTAGGTATGATTAATCCTAGCTTCCCTGTATTCTGCAGTATCTTGATTGTCGCTTCTAAAAAGAACTTATATGAGTCATAATCACCTTCCGAAACCAAGTAGTTCCGATCTAGGTAACTCCGATAGCTCGTTGTCACAGACCGTCCATACGGTGGGTTTCCAATAATCGCATCAAATCCAGGGTTGTCAGAAGAACCACCAGTCTCCTCATAGAATACTTCGGGGAATTCTAATTTCCAATGGAAATATTTGGTTTCATCAGCCCAAGTTTGCGAATCTTGGAACCACTGCATCTGCTCAATCTGTTCCCACTCCTCTTCAGCTTCTAACGAAGCTGCCATCTGTTCGTAGGCATCATTCGGGAGATCATTCAGCCCGAACTCTTCGGCGGTGTGCACGTTTGCCATAGCCTCCAACCGTTTTCGAAGTTTGTTTCGCTCAAATTCGTCGTACTTGGATTCCATCTGCTTGACATCAGAGAGGTTCTGATTCTCAATGGCAATGAAATCCTCGTAGATTCGCATCAATTGCTCAATCGTCCCTTTCCGAGCTACACCGAAATCAGCAAGTGAAGCATTCTTTTGATCACCACCTGCATCAGATTCTAATTCCTCGATATCCTCGATGTCACTCCCAACCAACGAGTTTCCGGTTTTCAGGTGGTGATCTAAGAACGCAAGTGGTTGTTCAGCTGCAAGTGTTCGGAGCCAAAGCGATACTTTAGCAAGCTCGACAGCAAGTGGATTCAAATCTACCCCATAGATACANCGTTGAGCGACCTGCCGACGGGCCCAATTAATATCATGTTCCTCGTCAACGGTTTCGATACCTTGCTGTGCGGCCTGTCGTTCCTGAGCATCGATAATCTCACGAGCAAGGTAGTCGATGGCACTCGTCAAGAAGTGACCGCTCCCCATCGCTGGATCGAGAATCTTGAGATCAAACACCTCTTCAGCGAATTCCTCAGCGAATCCGCCCTCATCGAACGCACTTTGTCCGACGAGATCACTCCGAATTTTTTCAACCAATGGATCTAATGTCTCCTCAACAATATACTCAACAACGTACTCGGGTGTGTAGTACGATCCAGTCGCTTTTCGTTCGCCCGATCCAGTTGTGAGATGAACTTCTCCCTTCTCAACAAATACTTCGTCTCCCTCTCCTGCAGGAACGTACTCACCATCTTCGAGAGCAAGCGGCTCATCGGCGATATCTAGCTGATATTCGAGGAGTCCTTCGTAGATACTCCCCAAATGGCGAACATCCAAAGACGAGTAATCGACGAAGATTTTTCCGCTCGCATTACTATTCTGACTCCTGGTTAGTAGTTCGATTACTTTTGCGAGATAGGCATCTCCTACCTGATGATTCGCAAGGAACCGAGCCTCAGTACTATCATTTTCATCAGGATCAGTTCTGAATAGTCCACCGTTGTACGCTGGGATGTGAAGATCTTCTTTGGGGATACCTTTCGATTGACTCCCTTGATCAATGAGTTTGAACAGTTCATCCAACCGATCCCAGAGGTTGTCCTGCCAGTCTTGGTACTTGGGGTTTGAGCTGTCCAATTCATCAGCCACATCTTGTTTGAGAGTGTTCAGGCTGTAGGATTCCTCGTAGATTTCGTTGTTCGTGTCAAGGAGATCACGACCCTCACTCTCGGCATACAGCACGAAAATGAGACGATACAGGTAGATGAGTGAGCTATCGTGGATTCGGTCAAGATCGTCTTCTGAGAGGTCATTATCCGGGTATTGCATGAACCCCTCTGAGAGAACCTTGATCGCCTCGTAGATGTTGTCTTGAAGATCCTCTCCCAACTCTTGAGCGAAAATATTTGACTCGCTATAGACTTCGTCTAAGAAGCATTCACCACTGGAATCTTCGAGAAATGCCTCATGACGGAAAAAGAGGTAGAAATTCTTGAAGTCCTCTAGGTCACCTTTTTCCAGAACTGTCGGCAAATCGATCTCATAGTACGAATCAAGCCGGTGACTGGTCGGCCCGTAGTAGAGTCGCCACTTTTTGCCATCAGTGAGTACTGCCCACCGTGTCGGTGTCTCTTGAAGATAGACGTGGATCTGATAGCTGGGATTCTCGAAGTCGCGCTCGTGTTCGCCACTCCCGCGAGTGTCAAGCGGTCGTCCCCAACGTTTGGCATCAGCGACAGCGACCGCATTCTGGTAGAAATCACCGTTCTCTTCACGCCGTTGAAATGCACTGCGAGCCGCATCTTCAGAAGCGAAGAATCCATAGTCAGGACGACGTTGGGTTCGACTCGTACTCTCCTCAACCTCGAATGGAATACCCAACTTGCGGAACATCGGGCGGATGAATTTCTCTTCGAGTTGGGATTCGTTCCGTTGAGGAGCAGTCTCCTTCTCCCGCTCCCACAGTGCCATGATATCTTCTCTTGCCTCAGTGAGTTCTTCATCACTGAGTTCGTCCCATGCTTCAGTCTCAGGGAGGTGCTCAGTGAGATAGTGGTTGGAAAACAGGTCTCGATTCGTTCGGTAGGTGAGTGACGTTTGCATTGTTCAAGCGGGAGTGACGATCAAGAAATCGTCTGTATCTTTGCTATCAATGAGGGCACGGGCAACTTCTTTGGAGTCTACAACCTCAACATCAACTGCGTCGCCAAGTTCTACACCGAGTTTATCCAGCTCAGACCCGGAGACGTTGATTCGACCTGATTGTCCCGTATTGCGGCCAATCTTCTTCCGGGTCATGAATGACATAGATTATCCTTCAGCCAAGCTACATAGTCTTTACCTAGACTGTCAGTAACAAGACACTTGAGCAATCAGTTCAGCAAACATCATCAAACGTAGCCGAGCAAAAGAGGTAGTTGAGAGCACCCCGCCGGTTCTGCTATTTTTTACACCCCGAACACCGAGTGAAACACACCACGTTTCAGGTGAACACCTCCGGCTCGTAGCTGGCGACGTACCATCCGGAAGTTATCAGAAGCTGCTAACTTTTGCATGATACCTCAGTCGAATATGCAACGATCTCATAACTAAGTATCGCCGCTTACGCTCTGAAACCCGCAAATTGAGGCGTAAGCGGCGTTGAACCGTGTTGCGTGTTTCTCTACGAACATGCAAGACACTCAGTTGGGATCAACAGCCGAATCAGCGATATTGGCCCCGACTGACGTATTAGTTGACGCTTACTTGCTTAGCCGAACAATCATATTCATCTACAGAGTAGAACCACCATGGACGACAAGTTCGTTCGAGAGCTACTCGGTGACCACTCTCAGAATCCGCGGAATTACGGAGAACTTCCCGAACCCGACATCGAGGCTGAGATGACGAATCCACAGTGTGTCGGCCCAACTCACCCTGAGGGCGACCGGGTCAGGCTTCAGGCAACCCTCAGCGATGATGGCAACAGAGTAGAAAATGTTCGCTTCACCGGTGACGGGTGTACGTTGTCGCAGGCTGGTGCCTCACTGTTGTCTCAACAGATGGTCGATACCGCTGTATCGGAAATCATTGCGTGGGACTCCGAATACATCGAAGCGCATGTTGGCATGGACCTGACGCCCTCTAGACTCCAGTGTGCGGAATTGATCCTGACCGCCTTTCGACAGGCTCTCGAAGACGAATCCCTCGATGTCTCCAGTTGATTGATCTCAGTGTAGTGCTACCCGGTCGCTTCTGTTGTTGCTATTGTTGTTCGGGTCAATCACTGCTGTTCGGCGGCGAGTGAAGCTTTTGTCACTGGGCTCTCTCATCTAGATATGCGCGTCGTCTCCCTGCTGCCCTCCTGTACGGAAATCTTGTTTGCACTGGGAGTCGAACCAGTCGGTGTCTCACACAGCTGCGACCATCCACAAGCAGTCGAAGCTATTCCAACGGTGACCTCCACGGTAGTCGATCACGAAGACCACTCAGCCAGCGAGATTGACGCCCAAATGCAATCCGTCGACGGCGCGGTCTATGATCTGGATCTCGACCAACTGGCAGCACTTCAGCCGGATCTCGTTGTGACCCAAGCGACCTGTGATATCTGTGCTGTTGATGCCAGTCAGGTGCACAAAGCGGTGACACAGATTGCCGCCGAGCCAGCCGTGCTGACGCTCGATCCACACTCCTTTTCGGATGTACTCGATGACATCAAACGAATTGGAAACACAACCGAAGCATCCGAGGCCGCAACAACACTCATAACGCAGTTGCGAAACAGCGTCGAACAAATCGAGCAGCGTGCGGAATCAGCCGCCGAGTCCAACGGTCGTCCCCGAACGGCCGTCCTCGACTGGACTGATCCACCACTTCGAGCAGGCCACTGGGTCACCGGGATGATCGAACGAGCCGGCGGTGATGCCTCGTTTCAGCCTGCCGACGCATCCGAGCCCGTCAGGTGGGAGACGATCAGAGAGCATGATCCGGAGGTACTGATCGTGGCACCATGTGGGTTTGAGCGTGATCGAGCGATCAAAGCTATCGATGACCTCCGCACACACGAGGGGTGGGCAGATGTGACGGCAGTCAAAAACGGAGATGTCTATGCAGTCGATGGCAACGCCCTGTTCAATCGCCCGAGTCACCGGCTTGTCGAGTCGCTGGAAGTGCTCCAGTGGTGTATCCACACGGACACGACCGAGCTCAGCGATGCAACTCGAAGCTATGTGCAACAACCTGACTCTCCACAGCGACAATCGATGTGAACCTCCGGAGGCAAACGATGCTGACAACAAGACTATCTGGGGTTAAGTCCTCTGATACAACAGATCACAAGACGACAGCTACCGGACAGGGCAATACCTAACCGTCGTCTGTGCCACATCTCAATGACCAATGACCGATACGATAGATGCGGTCTCCGAATTCAACGGCCAGCCTCCAATCGTCCAAATCAGCGATATTCATGGCTATCTCGAAGATGCTCGAAGTGCCCTGTTGACGATCGGTGACACCGACGAACACCCACCGATAGTGACTGTTGATGACAGTGATACTATCCATTGGGCCGACAACGACTACATGCTCGTGATCAACGGCGATGTCATTGATCGAGGCCCCAACAACGAAGCGGCTGTAGAGATGGTCTGGCGGTTAATCGCGGAGGCACCCGCCGGCCGAGTGCGGTATCATATCGGCAACCACGAAATGCCGATCCTCGTACCAGAGGTGCTCAACTGGCCGAATACGTATTCGAATACAATGGCCAACACACAGCGAGAGTCGTTCCTCAAGCGAGTTATTGAGGGGGATGTTACAGCAGCATTTGCGGGATACACATACGTTTACAGCCACGCCGGGGACAACGAACCATTCGATCCACAAGATATCAATGAGCGGCTTCGCACCGCCGCCGAAAGGTTGCTCGACAATCACGGGATTCCTGGAGAGGCATCCATCCACGAGGAGGTCGTTGCTGAATATGATCGCATCTTTGAGTTGGGAGAGGCGGGTGGTCGAGGGCCCTCTGGGGGACTCTGTTGGATGGATTTCAAGCACATGGAGGAGTCGGCTCCACCTCAGGTCGTCGGCCACTCAATGCGTTCGACGCCATTCAGGAACGGCGACGTGATCTGTGGGAACACCATCCGACANAATCACCGATCNGANGGTGGGGAGAGTGTGGTGATGGAAACACCTGATGAGATCAAATTCTTCCAGCGTACACCTGACGGTTCCGTCCGTGTGGAGGTACTGGAGTCAGATACCCACGGGTAAAGCCAATTGGCTTCGGCCTTGCTACCGTTGTGAGAGCGATGAGTGTGACACCCGGCGAACCGCCACAGGAGACCGCCCTGAGACAGTCGCCGTGGAAAGCCGACGTGAGCGGCAGCAGTTGGTGAGAGAGATGAGTTTGAACAGGCTGGTGTCAGATTGGATCGGCAACCACGTCGGCTCCACCGGTGTCTACCCGGTGAGGGAAATAAAAGGTAGGGTGCGTGTTTCTCAGGCTGAAGCCGACTGCCGTACTGTCGATTGCTCACAGAGAAACACGGACTGCTGCCTTTTGTAAGCGATGGGTATAAAACAAAATACGGCGATTGCAGCAGTTGCGGCTCCGATTATATCTGTCCTTGGAGTCGTTGTTGTGCTGTTTATAAACATCAAGGTGAATACTGGTGGCTTTAGCCACCAGATGAATCCGACAGCTTCTATCCAATCCACCGTCGATAGCGAGGCCGGATATTCCACGTCAACCGGTACTATTAATAAAACAGTGTTCATAACCAGTTATGAAGCCAGAAAATGGGTCGAACCGTCCGAACCTTCGAGGCCACGATTACGAACCAGCAACAGGTTCGTGACGACCTCAACCAGATCGGATGGGCCGCCTCAAAACTCTGGAATGTCGGTCGCTACTATGCACAAGAACAGTGGGACGAAACGGGCGAGATCCCCGATGACGGGGAACTCAAAGCTGAACTCAAAGGTCACGAACGCTACACGGACTTGCATTCTCAATCCAGTCAGCGCGTTCTCGAAGAACTCGCTGAAGCGTTCAACGGCTGGTTCGAAAAGCGTCGGAACGGCGACGACCGTGCCCGACCGCCCGGCTACCGCAAAAACGGAGACGCCCATCCACGTTCAACTGTGTCGTTCAAAGCGGCTGGCTTCAAGCACGACGCACAGTTCACCCGTGTTCGCCTCTCGAAAGGCCGTAACCTCAAAGAACACCGTTCAGACTTCATCCTCTGTGAGTACCAGACTCGGCCGGATGTTGACCTAACTGAGTGGGATATTCAACAGGTTCGTGCGGTCTACAAGCGAGACGAATGGCGGCTCCAATTCGTCTGTCGCACCGTCATAGACCCGGAACCACCGGGCGACGAAGTTGGCGGTGTTGATCTCGGGATCTGCAACTTTGCCGCCATCTCGTTCGGTGGTGAATCGGTGTTGTATCCCGGTGGCACACTCAAAGAGGATGAATACTACTTCACGAAACAGAAAGCCAAATGTGACGATTCCTCGTCCCGCGAAGCCACTCGCCTTGATAGTAAACGAACGGGTCGTCGGACGCACTTCTTACACTCACTCTCGAAAGCGATTGTCGAGGAGTGTGTCGAACGGGGTGTTGGGACGCTGGTAGTTGGCGACCTGGGCGGTATCCGAGAGAATACCGATAGCGGCGAACCTCAGAATTGGGGCGACCACGGTAATCTTGACTTGCACGGGTGGGCATTCGACCGGTTCACGACACTCCTCGACTACAAAGCGGAAGCTGAAGGCATCGACGTGAAGTTGGTGTCTGAACGCGATACATCGAAGTCGTGTTCGGCCTGCGGCCATACTGACGGTAATCAGCGCGTTGAACGTGGACTGTACGTGTGTGAGGAGTGTGATACGGTTGCTAACGCAGACGTGAATGGTGCGGAAAACATTCGGCAAAAGGTACTCCCGAGTCTCGCCACTGATGGCGGTGATAGGGATAACGGCTGGTTGGCACAGCCAGCGGTTCACCTGTTCGACCGTAGTGAGGGCCGTTTCGCCCCACGAGAACAGGTCGTGAGCCGCGAACCCTAATATCCCAACTCAGCGGCGCGGTGCCGTGGGATTCCCGCGTCTTCAGGCGCGGGAGGATGTCAATTCCAACTCGACCCGTCGAATCGGTTGCTCGTGTGGTCTCAGAAGGTAGTGGCTCTATGGAGATCAACCTCGAAAACACCGGGTACGTGGTCACGACCTTGCAGGCGGGGTTATATCATGGCTTAATCGCCGAAACCGCTGAAGATGCCATCATCGACGCCGTGATGATGGGCGGAGATACTGACACGCTGGCAGCTGTCGCTGGGGCAGTTGCTGGTGATCGGTTCGAGAAGAGATTTTTACACCGACGGCAACATGAATTCTCCGAAGCAGCGCAATTACGTGAGTATGGTAATATCCATCTTCAGCTAATCCCAGAACCGCTTGACAGCGGTAGCTTGTCGGGATGTCTTTGAGCCAGTGTTTTGACTCTATACCGCCGCCATTGATCAACCGGATTGCTAAACCAACCAGCCACACCACAAACGATTTATGCTGTTTCAAACGCCTCTAAGACATCCTGAAGAATCATCGCACCAGTAGCAGTATCCAGCGGATCGTTATTATTCCCACAGTCTTCGCTCATCACACACAGCGGACACCCACGCCGTCGGCCACACTCACAGTCGCCAATATGGGCAGCCGTCCGTTCGGTAAGCGTTTCGATATTCTCATAGATCGCCTTCGAGAACCCGATTCCACCATCGATTCCATCGTGGATGAACCATGTGGGCCCAGCGATCGTCTCGTGGGGATGTGACAGCATAGAGAGCCCACCGATATCGTTGTTATCAACCATCAGCTCCAATGGAGCCAGCTGAATAATCCCGTGTTCAGCGGCATGAATCCCGCCACCGTAGGTGTATCGTGACTGCTCATTCGGGACGTTTCGATCGCTTCCAGCACGACTGGTCGGCTCTAAGAGGGGCTGCTCAAGCGCAGCAATCGTCTTCTTCAGATGGTCTTCGGGTAAAGCAACCCACAACAGCTCTGTTTGGAGGTCAAGCGGCGGTGTCTCCGTTGGCAGTGGGCCCTCAGCAAGCTCTCCGGTCTGGAAGTCCCGCACCATGTAGCTTCCATAGGTGATCCGAACCGTTCCAGCGCCGAAGTAGACATCATATCCGCCGGTCAGGCTAGTATGATCGCGAACCTCAAGCTCCTGAATCTGTTTTTCCGACAGCGTTTGGGTGTACCGAGACGTGGCCACCTCTTCGACGTGGATGCGTGGGTGTGGCTGGCTGTGATCGATGTCGGTCACCTCGTACTGCTGGCCAGCATGAAGGAACAACGCTCCCTCATGGTAATCACGGTAAGCCCGCTCTTTTGCGACCGGATCGTGATCGATCTCACCGTTGGTACAGAGCACCTCATAGTCGGTGCCTGTGGTACCATACATCGAAATCCGACTTTGTGGCCGACGATCACCCCGATAGGTGATCCCACCAGCGTCGAGATCACCGGCTTGCTCAAGCAGGCCCGCATCCTGCCACATCGCAGTCATCTCACGGAATCGATCCTCACCGCCAAGATACGGGGCATCCGCAGCTGTGAGTGGCCGTTCAGCGGCTGCCGCCAACAGGTGATCGGCAAACACACGATCGTTGTCGATTGAGACCACCGCATCTTCTACGGTCTCATCATCAAAGAGGTACGCGGGATTATCCAGAATGTATGCATCCATAGCGTCTTTGCCGCCAACAAGCACCGAGAGTGCATCACTGGTTTCCCGTCCGGCGCGCCCAATCTGCTGCCAGAAGGACTGTTTTGTCCCAGGATATGAGTCGGTGACCGTCGCATCAACGGAGCCGATATCGATGCCTAATTCCAAGGCATTCGTCGAGATGACCGCATCAAGAGTAGTCCCTTTCAGTTGATTTTCGACCGCTCGCCGCTTTTGTTTGCCGAGCCCAGCGTGATATGGTTCAACGTCGATATACTGCTCTCGTGGATGATCGCGGGCTGCTCTAACCGCTTGTTTGGCACCGATCTCTGTGCCCTGTCGAGCCGTTGTAAACTGCAGCGTTTGCATCCCGTTGAGCGCGAGATGGGCGGTCACCGATGCCGCCTCACGGGCACTGGATCGGCGGGCTTGCTCAAATCCTTCCATGCGGTCACCACTGCCATCGTCGTACTCTTCGAGGGATTCCTCATCAAGCGGTGGCTCCCAAAGCACGATATCTCGATTGCCTCGCGGTGAGCCATCCTGATCGATGACCTGGAAATCGGCTCCAGTAAGGGTTCCAGCATGGGTGGCTGGATTGCCGATCGTCGCCGTCGTCATCACGAACTGTGGCTCGGAATCATAGTGCGCCAGCACCCGTCGGAGTCGGCGCAGGATCCACGCGATGTGGGTGCCCATAACGCCGCTGTACTCGTGGCCTTCATCGATAACAACGAGTTCAAGATCGCTGTAGAAGCGATGCCAGCCACGATCCTTGTTGTGGCGTGGGAGATAGACGTTCAATCCAGCGGGGTTGGTGAGAATGACGTTTGCTGTCTCTCGGATCCGTCGTTTACGCTCATTTTTTGTATCGCCATCATACACGCCGATGGTGGTCTCAAGATCCAATGTGTCCCGCAGCCCGTCATTGAGTGCTTTTTCTTGATCGGTGGTCAATGCTTTCGTCGGGAAGAGACAGAGTGCGGTCGCGTCAGGATTCGTGAGGTGATTACGTGCAATCTGCAGCTGGTAGATCAGTGTTTTGCCTGAGGAGGTTGAGGTGGTCACGACGACATTCTCGTCGTCGTCGAGTAACTCAAGTGCTTCAGCCTGATGCGAATAGAGGTCATGGTCGAGTCGCGATGAGAGTGGCTCTTTGAGTACCGTGTTTGGAGCAACCGTATCGGCTGTTTGAGCGGCGAGTCGTTCGTTGTGGCGGATTTGGTTTCGCCAGTCAGGAAATGAGTCTTGCAGTTGCTCCTCAGAGAGGATCCGGCGGCGTGTTGTCCCACCGTCGGTGATCGGACTGGTATCGTGAGCGTTCATGATAGTCTGGAATGGTTGCATGATTGGTTAGGAAAAATCAGCCAACGAGCCCTGTGAACTGTTTTCACCGGTCGGTGTCTGTGTCGCCGGCTCGCGGCGTGCCGCCGTTTCAAGAG
>P_A23_Liq_3_FmtDRAFT_1000151_pt1 | contig 15147 bp, 10 predicted proteins | sample PonA233FremontCA_FD_10237 | JGI IMG/M metagenome (IMG submission 10237)
TGGAGACACAATCGAGATAGATCTTTCTGCAACAGATAACGGAGCATCCGGGCTCAACCAAAACGCCAAAACGATTTTGGAGAATCTGGTCACCGTTGTAAACAACGGAACACAGACCGTAACCGGACTTATATTGACGGTTTCCTCAACACCATCGAGTGTTGACGCGGACGACACTTTCCAGTTCACTGCCACAGACAACAGCCAAGGTGGGTCTGATCTGGACGATATATCAAATGGTAGTGATATATTAAGCAGTACCAACCTGAACAAGGAGATCGACACGGGGAACGCCGATGTTGATTTCGGTCTCGTTGTAGACCTACTAAATGGAGGAGATAACAATGCTCTCCCCGAGGATGGATCGTACACGCTCACAATTGAGGCCCAAACGAGCTAAATACAGTAGCAATCCTATATACAAACGTACAATACGCTGACGTGATTGAATACAGGCACTCGGCGACATTGCCATTGGTTTCGGAATCAGCAATTCCGTCGCCAGTGGTGTGCCACATGCAGTTTATAAACAGACCGCGGAAACAGTTGGATAGAAATTGGTGAGACATACCAAACGGTTACATGCGATTCGCTATCGCCGGTTAACGTTGGAGATGGTAGTGAAGACGAGAATACAGACAAGGAATACAAATGCCACAACGTAACCGAAGACGAACCATCATTGGACTCGGCGTGTTAGCAATCGGGGCCAGCGGTGCCGTCGCCAGCGGTACCGTCAGCCTTGGCTCCGAAGGGAGTCTTGGTGACGAATTTGTGCAGGTTACCGGGGTTGAACAGGCAGTATCGTTCGAATCGTTCGACGTCCCTGCTGAACCGAACACCGACGGTGCAGATGCTGTTGGTAGCGAGGGCACAACCGATGGCGATACTGAAGATGATGGCACCGGCGATGGTGACACTGGAAATGGCGATGCCGGAAATAGTGGATCTGATGGCGGGGACTCCGGCTCTGACCCTGTTTCGACAAGAGTTGAGGTCGTTGTCGACCCGTCCGCAGACAATGGCATAAACAGCGGTGGGCCAGCATCGTGGGGTGGCTCAATCTTCGACACAGGGTACGTGGAGAGCACAGCTGATGGCTACCTGCGTGGGATTCGTGATGATGAACTGAATCAGAATGCCGTTACACAGATCGGCCGTGTTACTGACGGCCCACCTGGCAGTCAGGTGGCCTTTCTCATCGCAAATGTTGGCCCTGCCGAAGCCGATGTCGAAACCCCACCAGTAACGATCACAATGAGTTTACTGGATGGTGACAGTGTTTTCACCACGAATCAGATTCGATTTCCGTACCGTGTTCTCACTACAACTGGGAGGCAAAAGGCCACCGGAAATGATCTATCTACTGCTGGTGGTGTAGAAGTAGCGACCGGAGAACTAATTGAGTTAGCAATTGAATTAGATACGACGACCGGTGTAAGTGGGATTGAGCGCCTTTCAGGCATTCAATTCTCTGCAACGAGGTGACTAATTATGGCACCGAAATCTAAAGGCGATGGTGGAAAGCTCAGTCGGCGAGCTGCGGTGGCACTGATCGCTGGTGGTGGCATACTCGGTTTTACTGGAACCGGTGCGTTTGATACGGTTAACGCAAATCGCGGATTTGATGTCAGTACCGCTGACGACGACAGCGCGTTGTTAGGGTTCGAGAGGAAACAAACCAGCGGTGTTGACGGTAGTACGATTGAATTGATTGAACTTACCAACCAAGTTGGTCAGGATTTGGATTCGGTATCTGTGGAGATAATCGGAAGTTCAGGACCGATAGCATCGCTAACCGCGCCGGACTCACTTGCAACCGATAGCTCTGATCAGATAACAGCCGATCTGTCCTGCGGAGGAAGACCAACCGTTGACATACGAATTACAGCGTCTGGATCCGGTCAGGAAGTTGAACTCATTCGGTCAGTAGAGGTAAACTGCATTACTATCTGTGGAAAAAGAACCATACCTGCTGGCTGTGTCAACAATGCGGTTCCGAAGAGCGGTGAAGATACACCCTGTAGCGTCAGAATCAACAAACAGAACCAATACTCAAAGATCGTCTCGAACGTAACTATCGGAGGGGCACTTGACGTATCCAACAGCGGGAATCAGGTTGATATCTCGCTTACCGACGGCACAGTAGTCAGCGATTACCTCAAGATTGATACATCTGACCAGATTGACTTTGATCTGGATGCTACCGCAGAAATACAAAACGGAGCAAAATTTGTTACAGATTCGCAGATCAAACCGGATATCAATGGAAAAATTAAGGGAGGAATCTGCATCGAATCTGGCGGAGTTAACAACTTCTCCTCCGATAACGGTACTATCGATGGAATTGTGTCGATAGATTCCACATCACAGGTCAAACTTCGTAAGCTCACAGGGGTATCAACCGAGGGGATACAAATAGCATCTCAGGGACAGGTTAAAATTCAGAAATTAAAAAGATCAACCGTTGGTGGAAACATAGATATAGACTCGCCAGGCGGTCAGGTCAAGATGCAAAGTCTTGAGCGAACCACAATCGACGGAGACATTGATATTAGTTCAGATAGTCAAGTTGAAATAAGTAAATTAAACAATACATCAACCAAAGGACTAACTGTAAACTCCCAAGGACAAGTCAAGATTCAGGACTTAGAGAAATCAACTATTGAAGGAGATATCAATATAGAGTCGCCAAACGGTCAGGTCAAAATCCAAAACGTTGAGCGAACAACGATCGATGGAGACGTTGATATTAGCTCGGATAGTCAGGTTACGATCTCTCTGAAAAAGGGTGCAACGATTACTGGCGATATACGTATTGAATCGGATAGTCAGGTCAAAATTAATCTTAAATCTGGTACAGCAATTGAAGGCAATGTGACAGTTGATACCCCGAGTGGAGTAAAAGTTGATTGTTCAAATATAGAGGGGGACATCACGGTCAATGGCTCAACAAATCCATGCTAACGGTGCAATATGGCGACAACAGTATATAACTGAAGAAGTTCTGGAATGTCTGCTGCGAGAGTGCTGATAACGTCCAACTACCGAAGTTTTAGTGCATATATATCCGGATATTTACATGAAGATGGTCAAAAATAACATTCACTGCTTAAGAATTCTACCGGTTACTAACAACAAGTGGCAGCTGCGATCATCGTTGGGCCACCAACGACCGACATTACGACCCGCAGGACTATCTGGGTCGCCCACTCGTAGTGTACCGTGGACAGTGATTTTGGGAGACACGATACATCATCCATGGTCACTGCTGTGGTGAACTACAGATGACCGACAGCACCGACACAGCGAGCCGCAACGACGCCAAAGACCGCCCACTTCGAATCGGCCTCTGGGAGCCGGGGCCGACACCGATCCGCTCAGAACTGGAAACCGGACTTCCCGAGGTCGACCTCAACGTTGTTGGCCGGGATGTGAGCCCGCTGGAAGTTCATGCCGTTGACTGTCTGCTTGTAGACTGCTCACCATCCGATCCGGAGCCCGCAGCGATCTACGCGGCGATCCGCGACCGGTATCCCGAAAAGCCGCTTGTCGTGATCACCACCGGCGGCGACACCGAGTTCACCGAGGAGATAGCGACTGCGGAACACACAGCACACGTGCCACGAACAGAATCAGGGATTCCAACCGCGCTGGTGTCAGCACGCTGTAAGCGGCTAGCGGCACGGTCATTTGAGAGTGCCGACAGCGAGTCTGACGGCGACACATCGGCGGCCCAGCGATCGATGTCTCAACGGCTTGGACTGTGGGTGCTGTGGGCGATTGCGGTCGCAACCTACGGGATCGGCGACTCGGTGTCGACGATCATCGCGGTCTACTTTGTTGATGGCCTCGGCGAGGGCAACCCACTGGTCGCGGTGCTGCTTGCGCAGTTCGGGATCCGGGGCCTGTTTGGGCTCAAAATCCTCGTCTTCATTATCGCCGTCGGCATTAACCTCAGATCTAAAACACGGGGCGATTGGCTCGGCTACTACGGGCCGCCAGGCTTTGTCGCGCTGCTTGGTGCCGTGTTGACCGCCTCGAATCTCCTTGCGATCGCAACCGCCTGAGACAGGATCACCCTAACTCGTATTGATCTCGCTGAGATCCTTATCTTCGACGCTGAGCGACCAGAATATCGTTGAGGAAACCTGAATAAACCCGACATTTGCGGTTGGGAGCACCACCGGCTCTGTTTGGTTTTCCTCATTCGAGGGGATCAAACTTTGCTGGGTTCTACTGTTTCCCTTGTAAATCGGTGTATCGATAAACGCTCCTTCGTTATCATAGATGCTCAACGCATAGGAGATCTCCGCGGGCGGTGATTCGTCCTCCTCGGATGGCTGTAACGAAAATCTCGTGCGTCGCCCACGCTGAGCCCGCTCGGTCGTATTTATCCTCGTTTCGTTCTGTGTCTGATTCGTCAAGTTCAATCCCTCTTCACTACCAAAATCGATGGGGCCGATAACCTTGTCCAGCCCATTTTCCCGGCTTATCGGCGGCTGTAGTTCGATGTCATCCGAACGCTCGTAGGCTGGCAGATCGTACACTGTCGCCTCCCAACTGTTTGTCGTATCTACAACCTCAATCTCGTATGGCCCCTCGTTCGGTGTGTCAACTATGTTTAATCCCTCATACGGGCCGGATCGAGGACTGTCCGGAACGGGCTTAGTGTACTCCCCTGCTGTCTCTTTAATCACTGCCTGAAACCCTTCCCCACGATTATTCGAGTCGATGCTTACAACCGTCGGCCCCTGGTTGGCGATCTCGAAGCTCTCGGTCGTCCCTGCCCCTGAGCCTGACCGCTCTATCTGGTCTGTTTCGGGATCAAAGGGGGCTGGATACGGCGGCTGATCGCTCAACGTAATGTATCCAACGACGCCGCCGGCGCCGATGGCACCACCGGCTGCGGCCGCCGCCAGATACTGTCGTCGTTTCATACGGGCTGCAAACACCCCACTCCCCCTAAGTTCACTGTTTTGATTCTCAGACCTGAGAGCTCTTGTGGACGGCTGATCGACAGCGTCGGCGGGCGAAACACCAAAATCCGTCCATCTGCGGGCGGAGTGTCGTAACGCCTAATAGTCAAACGGTCATTTCTCACAACAATGAATCAGTTACCACAGTGCGACCGGGGGTGGCTCGATGGGTGTTGAGATCAAGGAGTCACCGGTCAGCGACGCCGCCCGCGCGGAGATGGAGCAGTTTGTCTACGATTATCTGGCCGCCAGCGTCGAAACCGAGGACGACGGCGGACGCATGCGGTGGTATCCGTGGCACAGCGCGGAGTACCGCTTCAATCACATCCTCAACGTCGCCGATCTGGCGGAGACGATCGCCGAGGCGGAGGGTGCCGACACCGATACCGTGGTCGTCGCCGCGCTGTTTCACGATGTCGCAAAGCTCGACGCCCCGCAGGATCGACACGCCGAGGAGGGCGCGAACGTCGCCCGCGAGTATCTCGGAAGCCGCGGCGAGTACCCCGCGTCGTTTATCGATGCGGTCTGTCAGTCGGTCGCCGACCACTCCTTTCAGGGGTCGCTCTCTGAGGTTTCCTTGGAGTCGCGGTGTCTGATGGAAGCCGACATGCTGGATAAGGTCGGGGCCAACGGCACCGCGCTCATGCTGTTGCGGATGGGGTATGAGTCACGAACCCACATGGACGCCGCCCGGATGGTCGACCGCGTGCTTGAACGCGGGAAGGATCATCTCGACCGCGTTGAGTCAGCGACCGCCGAAAGTATCGGCCACAAGCGGCTCAAACGCGTGAAGTGGTTCCGCGAATGGCTGGAAAGTGAGGTTACCGAGATGGACGCCGACCGGCCCGAGGAGCCACCGGGCGAGTGACAACCGCCGGGATGCCACCAGTCGAGACGCCAACTGCTGGGATGCCACCAGTCGAGACGCCAACTGCTGGGATGCCACCAGTCGAGACGCCAACTGCTGGGATGCCACCAGTCGAGATGGTAGCCGATCGCACTCGCAAGTCGCTGGCCGCCGGCTCAACATACCCTCCGACCCCCTCCCGAGCGCGTCACCGTTTAGATGATCGATCGCGTTACCCCTGACAATGGAGTTGTCAACGATTCAGGCGGGGCTGTTCGTAGCCCTTGTTGGGACGCGTGCGGTGTTTTCGTTTCTCTCGGTTCGGAACGTTCAGTACGCCGACCGACTCATCAGCCAGCAGCGTGAGTGGGTTGAATCGACTCTCGGCGTCGACGACAGCGAGGAGCTACAGGACTATCACCGACTGACCACAGGGCTTTCAGAGCTTCGGGGGTGGGTTGGGCTAGCTGCGGTGGTGATCGGTCTCTACGCCGGCGGGCTCTCGTGGGCCGTCGACCTGTTGGCAGCGACAGGACTCTCAACGGTGGGGCAGGGCATCCTGTTTCTGATCGGTGTTGTGATCGCGGCACAGCTGTTTTCGCTGCCGTTCAGCCTGGTTTCGACGTTCGGCATCGAGGAGGTTTTCGGATTCAACGAGTCCACACCGCGGCTGTTCGTTCGTGACCGACTCATCGGGCTGGTGTTGTCGATCGTTCTCGCCGCGGTGCTCGGCGGTGCCGTTCTCGCGGTGATCGAGCGGCTGCCGACGCTGTGGCCGGCGGCGGCGTGGGGCCTGTTTGTCGCCTTCTCGCTGGCGATGCAGATCCTCTATCCACGGCTGATCGCGCCACTGTTCAACGACTTCGAGCCGATCGAGGACGGCGAGCAACGCGAGGCGATTGAGACGGTCTTCGAGCGGGCCGGCTTCGAGACAAGCGACATCTACACGATGGACGCCAGCCGGCGATCAACACAGCTCAACGCCTACTTTGTCGGCTTCGGTCGCACCAAGCGCGTCGTTCTCTTCGATACGCTGCTCGATCGGATGACAACTCCGGAACTCCAGAGCGTTCTCGCCCACGAGTTGGCCCATTGGAAGCAGGCCCACATCTGGAAGCAGTTTGCCGGCAGCGCGCTGCGGATGGCCGTCGTTATCGTCGCTCTGGGCTGGCTGGTTGATTTCGCGCCGTTGGCTGCGGCATTTGGTGTTCCCACCGGGGCGACATACGGACAGCTGACGCTTTCGCTCCTCGTCGTGAGCCCACTCTTGCAGCTTACCGCACCGCTGACGAACAAGCTCTCGTTGAAACACGAACGGGAGGCCGACGCCAACGCGGCGGCGGTGATGGGAGCCGAGCCGATGATCGACGCGCTGGGGCGGCTGGCCGGCGAGAATCTCGCCAACCCGTTCCCCCATCCGTGGTACGCCGCCTTCCACCACAATCATCCGCCGATCCCCGAACGCATCCGGCTGTTGCAGCAACGCGCAAACGATGAGGCGACGGCAACATCACAGCCGCCGGCTGCCGGTGACGACTGATGGCCGACCCCGGAAGCTACGTGTTGATCGTGGCCGTCGAGCAGCCTTCCACGATCGAGGTTGGCGCGCTCGGCGATCGGGCGTTTACCGCCGGCTACTACGCCTACGTTGGCAGCGCGTTCGGCCCCGGTGGTCTCTCCCGTGTCGACCGCCACCGCGAGCTCGCCGACGGCGACCGCGAAACCCGTCACTGGCATATTGATTATCTGCTCGGCGACGACGAGACCTCGCTGGCGACCGTCGAACAGTTTCCTGACCGCGACATCGAGTGCGCGCTGGCGACAGCCTTCCTTGACGCCGGCTGTGAGCCGGTCGCGGAGTTTGGGGCATCTGACTGTGACTGCGGGAGCCACCTCTGGAAGTTCGATGGCCCATCACTCCCAGACGGCCTCAAAGACGTAACGCGGTCGGCTTAGTCGTCGCTTGAGACGGCTCCGGTATCCGCGCCGACATCGGCTGCCGCGCTCGGTGTCTCCGGCAGCTCCTCGCGGACGTCGTCGGCACCCTTGTTCTCGATGGAGTTGCGGTAGGCATCCGGGAACACCCGCACGAAGTTGTCGAGTTCGGCCGCCCAGTCGTCGAGCAGGTCGGCGGCGCGGTCGCTGTCGGTGTACTCGGCGTGGTTTTCGACCATCCGGGTGAGCATGCGCTCGTCCTTTTCGGTAAGCGACTCGGAGAACGTCACCATCCCCTTGTTGAGTTTGCTCTCAAACTCGCCGTCGGGATCGTAAACGTAGGCGACACCGCCGGACATCCCCGCGGCGAAGTTTCGCCCTGTTTCGCCGAGAACGGCGACAACGCCGCCGGTCATATACTCACAGCCGTGATCGCCGACCCCTTCGACAACCGCCTTTACGCCGGAGTTGCGAACGCCGAACCGCTCGCCGGCGACGCCGTTGATGTAGGCCTCACCTTGGGTTGCCCCATAGAGGGCGACGTTGCCGATGAGGATGTTTTCCTCGGCTGCGTAGGCGGCCGTCGGCGGGGTCTGAACGATCAGTTTCCCGCCCGAAAGCCCCTTGCCGAGATAGTCGTTGGCCGCGCCGGTGAGATCCATCGTTACGCCATCGGCGAGGAACGCCCCGAAGCTCTGGCCGGCGATCCCATCGAAGTCGATGGTGATCGTGTCGTCGGCCAGTCCCGCGCCGCCGTACGCCGTCGAGATCTCATGGGAGAGGGTCGCGCCGACCGCGCGGTCGACGTTGGAGATCTCCTTATCGAGGGTGATCGGCTGGCCGGATTCCAAGGCGGGCTCGCTTTCCTCGATCAGCTCCCAATCGAGTTGGCTCTCAATGTCGGTGTGGCTCTGCTCGCGGGTCTTTCGCCGTTGATCGCCCGCGGTTGGTGCGATCACCGTCGAAAGATCGAGATGTTTGGCCTTCTCGTGGTCGGTCTCACGCTGGTCGAGTAGCTCGGGTCGCCCGATCATCTCGTCGAGTTCCCGGAAACCGAGCTCGGCCATGATCTCCCGAAGCTCCTGGGCCATGAACGTCATGTAGTTGATGACGTGCTGTGGCTGGCCGGGGAACCGATCGCGCAGCTCCTCGTCCTGTGTCGCCACGCCGACCGGGCAGGTGTTGGCGTGACACTGTCGGGCCATCACACAGCCGGAGGTGACCAGCGCGGCCGTCCCGAAGACGTACTCCTCCGCGCCGAGAAGGGCGGCGACAGCCACGTCACGGCCGGTTTTCATCCCGCCGTCGGTCGTGATCTTGATGCGGTCACGAAGCCCGGTCGCACACAGCATCTGATTGGCTTCGGCGACACCGAGCTCCCACGGCAGACCGGCGTTTTTGATCGATGTCTTCGGTGAGGCACCGGTTCCGCCGGAGTCACCCGAGATGTGGACGATGTCACCGTTGGCCTTGGCGACACCCGCGGCGATCGTCCCGATGCCAGCCTCGCTCACGAGTTTGACGTTGATATCGGCATCGGGGTTGGCCGCCTTGAGATCGTGAATCAGCTGTTTGAGATCCTCGATCGAGTAGATATCGTGCAACGGCGGCGGCGAAATAAGGCCGACGCCCGGCGTTGCATACCGGACGTGGGCGATCATCTCGTTGACCTTTTTGCCCGGCAGATGACCACCTTCGCCGGGCTTCGAGCCCTGGGCCATCTTGATCTGGATCTCCTCGGCGGAGGTGAGATAGTGGGAGGTCACACCGAAGCGGCCCGAGGCGACCTGCTTGATATCGCACTCCTTCTCGGTATCAAACCGCTCGGGTGGCTCACCACCCTCGCCGGTGCCGGCACTCCCGCCGATCCGGTTCATCGCGATCGCGTTGTTTTCGTGGGCCTCCGGCGACAACGATCCGAGACTCATCGAGGCTGTGGCGAACCGTTCGACGATCCGGTGAACCGGCTCAACCTCCTCGATATCGACAGGATCGCGGTCGGACTCAAATTCGAGCAGGCCGCGCAGCGTCTGGAGGTTCTCGTTTTGATCGTTGATCAGCTCGGCGAACTCACGGTAGCGGTCGTAGTCGCCGCTCCGAACCGCCTGTTGGAGCGTTCCGACCGTTTCGGGGTTCCACTGGTGGTAGATCCCCGAGGAACGGTGTTCGTACTCGCCTTGGGTCTCCAGTTCGGGGTCGCTTCCGAAGCCGACCGCATGGCGGGTGCGGACGTCGTCTTCGATCACGTCGAGATCGATCCCCTCGGTGCGGATCTCGGTGCCCTCGAAGTATTCGTCGATAAGGTCGGAGCTGAGGCCGACAGCCTCGAAGATCTGCGCGCCCTGATAGGATTCGACCGTCGAGATCCCCATCTTCGCCATGATCTTCAGCAGACCGTGTTCTAAGGCGTGGATGTAGCCCTCGATGGCCTCCTCCTCGTCCGCGCCGTCGGGGCCGGCACACAGATCCGAGATCGTCTGATAGGCGAGATACGGGTTGACCGCACCCGCGCCGTAGCCGACAAGCGTGGCGAGATGGTGTACCTCGCGTGGGTCGCCGGATTCGACGACGAGCCCAACGTCGGTTCGGAGCCCGTGGCGAACCAGATCGTGATGGACGCCACCGGTTGCAAGGAGGCTCGGGATCGGCATCCGATCGCCGTTCGTCCCGCGATCCGAGAGCACGATGATATCCGCGCCGTCGTCGATGGCGGCGCGGGCGTCGTCCCGAAGCCGTTCGATCGCGGCTTCGAGATCGGTCTCGGGGTCGTATGTCATATCCAGTGTCGCCGCCTCGAAGTCATCCTCGTCGCGGTCGAGACCCTTGATCGATGCTGTCTGCTCGTCGCTCAACACCGGCGACTCAAGCACAAGCTGGCGGGCGTGTTCCGGCGACTCGGTCATCAGGTTGCGTTGTTTGCCCAGCCGCGATTGGAGACTCGTAACCAACTCCTCGCGGATGTAGTCGATCGGCGGGTTCGACACCTGAGCGAACAGCTGTTTGAAATACGTAAACAGCGGGCGGTTGAACTCCCCAAGCACCGACAGCGGGGTGTCGTCGCCCATCGAGCCGACGGGATCCATCCCTTGGTTGGCCATCGGCTCTAAGAGGTGGGTGAGCTGGTCTTCGGTGTAGCCGAACGCCGCTTGCTGGGCGCGCAGGGAGTCGACATCGCCGTGCGGCTCAAGGCTGTCGCCGGCGATCTCGTCGACCTCCTGTTGGTGTTGCTCAACCCACTCGCCGTACTTCTCGTCGGTGAGCTCGTCGAAAACCTCGGCGTCGGGGATCACCTCGCCTTCCTCGGGGTCGGCGACAAAGATCTCCCCCGGCTGGAGTCGGCCACGCTCTTTGATCTCGCTTGGGTCGGTCTCGATGGCCCCAACCTCGCTTGCGGCGATCAGGGTGTTGTCCTCGGTGATATCATACCGGCAGGGTCGCAGCCCGTTGCGGTCGAGAACAGCCGCGATCTTGTCGCCGTCGGTTGCGGCGACGAGCGCGGGGCCGTCCCAGGGCTCGACAAGGCTGGCGTGGTAGTCGTAGAAATCCTTCCGGTCGGCATCCATCGCGTCGTCGTTTTCGTGGGCCTCCGGGATCAGCATGCGGAGGATGTGAGGCAGATCGCGGTCGGAGTGCATCATCAGCTCGACGGCGTTGTCGACGCTTGCGGTATCAGATTGGCCGGCCTCGGTGACCGGTTTGAGCGTCTCGATATCCTCGCCGAAATCCTCGTGGGACAGCTGGTTTTCCCGGGCACGCATCCAGTTGATGTTGCCACGGATCGTGTTGATCTCGCCGTTGTGGATGATCCGCCGGTAGGGGTGGGCGAGATGCCACGCCCCGAGCGTGTTCGTCGAGAATCGGGCGTGAACAAGCGTGAGCGTTGTCTTCAGTCGTTCGTCGTCGAGATCGGGGTAATACCCCGCGAGCTGTTCGCCCTTGAGTAGGCCCTTGTAGACGAGCGTTTTGCGGTGGAGCGAACAAACGTAGAACCGCCCCGCGCCGTCGATCTCCTCGGCGGCGTCCTCGGCGGCCCGCCGGCCGACAAACAGCGCGCGGTCGAACGCATCGTCGGCCATCGACCCGCGTGGTGTGACAAACGCCTGCCACACGTCAGGTTCGGAGTCGAGTGCGGTCTGGCCGAGATCGCTGTTGTCGGTCGGAACGTTCCGCCAGTGGAAGACATCAAGCCCGTAGTCGGCGAGCGTTGACTCAAAGCTGTCAACGAGTTTCTCGCGAACCGTCTCGTCGTGCGGCATAAAGATCGAGCCAACGGCGTACGTCTCGGGGAGATCGCCAACGACCGCCTCAAAGAAGCTGTCGGGCCGTTGTACCATGATGCCGGCCCCGTCGCCCGTTCCTTCCTCGGCCCCGGTTGTTCCTCGGTGTTCAAGATTACAGAGTAGTTCGATGCCGTCGGCAACGACATCGTGTGAGGCACCGCCGTCAAGATCGACGACAGCACCAACGCCGCAGTTGGATTTGGTATCTGTCGGGTCGGCGAGCCCGACGGGTTCATCATGCGCATCGTCGCCGTGCGCATGCGACTCACTGTGATACGTAGCCATACACTATGGGAGCATTCGCCCGAATAAATGCCTACTGATGCGAAAATAAGGGTTCCTAACCCCCATATTAGGGGATATTAATTGTTCATACTCAGCGGATTGAAACGAGCAGCGGTGATCAGCTTCAACAATAATGTAGGATTCCTGTATCAAGCGCGGTTGCTTTCGGGTTAAACTCATGTTGATAGACAAAAACGACACACCGATCGCCCACAACCATCCGGGACAGAACGCGTCGGTTCGTCAGTAGTTCTTTGCGAAGTAGGCGGTCTGTGTTGCCGGCTCATCGCAGATCGCACAGGTCGCCTCGCTGTCGGCGGACGCCTCGTCGCCGATGGGCTCCTCGTCGTCGAACGGACACATGACGATCTCGCCGGCGATAGCCTCCTTGATCGGCTCCTCGCAGTCCGCATCGCCACACCACGGTGCCGTTACGTAGCCGCCGTGGCGGCCGAGCGTTCCGAGGATCTCCTCCCGTGAGTCGGCCTCACGGACGCTGTCTTCGAGCGTTTCTTCGGCGGCCGCGTAGAGCTTGGCGTACACCTCGTCGAACTGCTTTTCGATCGTCTCGGCGACCCCTTCGCGGTCGGCGGTCGTCGTCTCGCCGTCGGGGCGATGGACGATGGTGATCTCGTCGTCCTCGACCTCGTGGGGCCCGATCTCGATCCGGACGGGAACGCCTTTGAGCTCCCATTCGTTGAACTTGAAGCCGGGATTCCGCCCGTCGCGGTCGTCAAGTTCGACACGGATCCCCGCCTCGCTGAGTTCGTCGGCAACGTCGTCGGCGTACGCCAGCACCTCGTCTTTGGTGTCCTCCTGCCAGATCGGGACGATAACGACCTGTTCGGGCGCGATCGTCGGCGGGAGAACGAGCCCCTGATCGTCCGAGTGGGTCATGATTAACGCGCCGAGCGCGCGCCATGAAAGCCCCCACGAGGTCGTATGGGCGGGTTGGGTTTCCTCGTCCGCATCGGCGAAGGTGATATCGAAGGCCTCCGCAAAGGAGGTGCCGAGGTGGTGGCTGGTGCCGGCCTGCACCGATTTTCCATCCGGCATCAGTGCTTCCACCGTGGTCGTCGTGTGCGCACCGGGGAACTTGTCGTGGTCGGGCTTTTGCCCCTCCAACACCGGAATCGCCAACAGCTCCTCATAGAGGCCGGCGTACTGTTCCAGCCGCAGCATCGTCTCCTCCCACGCCTCATCGTGGGTCTCGTGGGCCGTATGGCCCTCCTGCCAGAGGAACTCCTTTGTGCGGAAGAACGGTTTTGTCTCGGTGGCCTCCCACCGGACGACCGAACACCACTGATTGACGCGCAACGGAAGGTCGCGGTGGCTGCGCACCCATTGGGCCATGTAGGGGGCGATGATCGACTCGCTTGTCGGGCGAACGGCAAGTCGCTCCTCAAGCTCGTCGTGGCCGCCGTGGGTGACCCACGCGACCTCGGGGTCGAAGCCCTCAACGATATCCTTCTCCCGTTCGAGATAGCTTTCGGGGATGAACATCGGGAAGTAGGCGTTCTGGACGCCCGTGGCCTTGAACTTTTCATCGAGTTCCGACTGGATCGCCTCCCAGAGGGCGTACCCCCGTGGGCGTGTGACGATGAAGCCGCTCATTCCGTCAGGGCCGTAGTTAACGAGGCCGGCCTTCCGGACGACCTCGGCGTACCACTCGCCCGTGTTGTGCTGTTTGCTCTCGGTGATCCCGAGATCTTGCTCGCTACTCATTGCCGACACTCCGCAACCGGGACAAATAAACTCGGTGTGTTTCGGCTCAGCCGCCCCGCCAAGCCGACAACACAGCGACACACTTCTTCACGCGGGCAACGTAGAACGCGTCATGGAGGGATCTGATCAGCACTCCGACAGCAACGACAGGAGTCGCCAGACGGCGACCGAATCGTGGCTGTCGGTCTCAACGCCTGTCTTCGCCGGACTCCTCACGATTGCGGTGTTCCTGTTTTTCGGCGTGCTTGCAGTGCTGTCGGGAGCCGGTGGTGGCATGATGGGCGGCGGGATGATGGGTGGCATGGGCGGCGGGATGGTGGGGATTCCATGGCTGTGGCTCCCACTGTTTATCCCGCCGATAATCGGGTTCGCCGTCCTCTTGTATACGTTTCAGCAACGGGATCACTCATCGTCGACCCCGACCGAACCGGCAACGACAGCCGATCCCGCTGCGATACTCGAAACCCGATATCTCGACGACGAGATCGGGCTCGCCGAGTACGAAACACGGCTTGGACAGCTGTTCGATATCGATGCTGTTGGCGAGACACACCCACAGCTCACCCGACTGGCGATCCAGTACGCTCGCGGTGAGATTGACCGGGAGGGTCTTGACGCTCGGATCGACCGTATTGAATCCGCGGACGCCTCGCTCGGCCCGGTTACCGCTGAGACGGTCGTCGAGAGTGCAGCCGAGATCGACCGCTCCGCCATCGACGACGCGGCACACCCGGCGAGCGAGCAGCCAACCGCAACACAGCGGCTTCGTCGGCGGTACGCCGATGGCGAACTGAGTCACGACGAGTACGAACAGCGGCTGGAAACCCTCCGTGAGACGGCGACCGAGGGGGGTTGATCACGGCATCGTCGCCCCAACGGTCGTGGTACCACGACTCTCGGAAGGGTTATCCCCCGGTGACCTGTACGTTTGATTGCAATGGCACACGGCAAAGTTGATTTCTTCAACGACACTGTCGGTTACGGATTTATCGACACGGATGATGCTGACGACGACGTTTTCTTCCACATGGAGGATGTCGGCGGCGAGGATCTCACTGAAGGCGAAGAGATCGATTTCGATATCGAACAGTCCCCG
>P_A23_Liq_3_FmtDRAFT_1000152_pt1 | contig 15136 bp, 16 predicted proteins | sample PonA233FremontCA_FD_10237 | JGI IMG/M metagenome (IMG submission 10237)
CGTCCACGCGGACGCGGACGTGGGCCGGCCGAAAGCCGAGTCGGCCGCCGAGACGGTGCGGGCGCTCAACCCGGACGTAACCGTTGATGTCCACGAGACGCGGCTCACGACGGAGACGGTCGGGCTGTTCGACGACTACGATCTGGTCGTCGACGCGACGGACAACTTCCAGAGCCGGTTCCTCGTGAACGACGCCGCCCGACTGCGGGGGCTGCCGGTCGTCCACGGCGCGATCTACGAGTTCGAGGGACAGGCGACCACGCTCGTCCCCGGTGGACCGTGTTACCGGTGTCTGTTCCCGACGGCTCCGGAGCCGGGGACCGTCCCGAACTGCGCTGAGACTGGTGTGTTGGGCGTGTTGCCCGGAACCGTCGGCTCGATCCAGGCGACGGAGGTTGCGAAGCTCCTGCTCGACGAGGGTGAGCCGTTGGTCGGCCGACTGTTGTTCTACGACGCCGCGAGCCTGGAGACGGAGGTGGTCCCATACGAGCAGGATCCGGACTGTCCGGTGTGTGGCGATGACAACGTCGATGGGGCTACCATCGGGAAGTACAACTGAAGGCACCACACCGACCGGAAGTCGTGGGACGGACGATTCGAACCGGCGGTGCGAGTCCGTTTTTCAGTATCTCTGACACTTTAGCCAAGTGAAATAGCTTATCAACCCAGAATAGGAACAGTTCAGTTGGATGTCGAGCAATAGAGATCAGCCGCCCGTCGTCGGCACGCTCGCAGAGTACAGCGAGAGTCCGTTCGAGCGAAGAGAGGAGTGGAGCGAGAACAGAGACATCGCGACGATGGTTGGGCCGGACAGAAACCACCACCTCGTCGTCCACCCGGAGTACGTCCGGCGTGTGCTGGTGACCGACAACGACCAGTACGAGAAGTACGGGGCCTACAACTCTGTCTTCGGTGGAGGACTGGTCTCAGTCTACGACGAACAGTGGCGTGCACAGCGTGGAGCACTACAGCCGGCGTTTACTCCCGATCGCGTGATCGCCTACTGTGAGACAATTCGGGATGTCGTCCAGTCGACAGTCGAACCGCTCGAGGACGGACAGACAGTCGACGTGTCCGAGTTGTCGACACGACTGACGGCCGAAGTGATGTTGGAGACGTTGTTCGGAGGGGCTGGAGACAAGACGGAGACAGTCGCTCGTGTCGCCGATCAGATCAACGACTGGTTCATGGAGACAGCGACCGCCGGTGGTGTTCCAGACGAGACTCAGTCGGACTTCGACCGAGGGCGCGAAGAGCTGACCTCACTCGTCGACGAGATGGTCGAGGACCGTGACGGAGACACAGAGAGTAGTGACCTCCTCTCGATGCTCGTCGCGATGGGTCCCGACCACGAGGCGGGCTACACCGACGAACGCATTCGCGACGAAATGATCACGTTGTTCTTCGGCGCACACGAGACGACCGCGCTGACACTGACCTACACGTTGTTTCTGCTCGCGGACGCCCCCGAAGTGGGTCGCAAGCTCCGCTCGGAACTCGACGAGGTTCTCGACGGAGCAGTTCCGGGACCAGAACACGTTCGAGAGCTACCGTACACTGAACAAGTGATCGACGAGGCGATGCGGCTCTACTCTCCTGCACACTCGTTGTTCCGCGAGGCGACGACCGACGTCGAGATCGGACCGTACACCGTTCCGGAGGGAGATGTCGTCTACCTCCCACAGTGCGTGATCCACCGCGACGAGCGCTGGTGGGACAGTCCAGAGACGTTCCGGCCAGAACGGTTCGACGGGGAGTCCGACAGACACCCGTTCGCGTTCTTCCCGTTTGGTGCCGGCCCACGACGATGTATCGGTGAACGGTTCGCGCGAGCCGAGGCGAATCTCGCCGTAGCGACGCTCGCGGACGCGTTTCGATTCGAACGTGTCACTGAGACGTTCGAACAGGTCGCCGGCTTGACTGCCGTTCCCGATCGCCCGATCGAGATGACCGTACACAGCCGATAAGCGGACCGACCGCGCTACTGGAGTGTCACCAACTGAGTTCGAACGCTTTCTGCTCGTCGGCCTTCGGTGTGGTCTCCTCGATCGACGCCCGTGCATCACTCAGGTCCTGCACAACACCGACGAACACTCCCTCTGCGTGTGGGGCGGTGAACGGGTATCCGCCGCTGATGCCCACGTGAGCGTGACGGTCGCCGAGCGGCTCGAAGGTGTACTTCCCGGCTGGGAACTCGTCGGAGCTGTTGCGGAACGCCTCCTTGTGCATCTCGGCGAGTGCATCGAGCCCCCCCCTCACGGTGTCGACCTCGGGTGGCCACTCGACTGCCTTCGCAGACTCCTTACCACCCTGTCGCATCGTCGACTCCCCGACTTCGTCACCGAGGCTCTCGTAGGCAGCGACGACATCGTCGGTCCTGTACCACTGTTCTGCGTCCAGTTCGCCGAGGTGCTCGTTGAACAACTCCCGGGCTTTTCGTTCGAACACCGGGGACACTTCTCCGGCACTCTCTACGGTCGCCAGTGGGTACCGACCGATGACTTCGGAAGTGGGGTCATACTCGGCCATAGCCGATGATTGATGGCCGTGTGATATAAATTTGCCGACTGCATTTGTCGGCTTTCTTTGACCACTTTTCCACAATGCTCAGGGTTAGATTTTTATTATTAAAGTCAGTCGGTTTAACGATGTCCCTCTGTTGCAAAGTGGCTCTTCATCAGCCACTCCATCTTCTCGACCATGCTGTTGCTGTCCATCGACGACATACCGAAGTCGCGTTGTTTGATTCTGTCGCGGCGTTGCTTCCAGTTCCAGGTGAACTGTTCGGCGAGCCCTGCCGCCTGGATCTGCTCGATGATCTGTTCTGCCTCGATCTCTCCCTCGTCGAGCGCTGCCAGCTCCGAGCGGTCGATCACACCCTTGTTCAACGCCTCGACGATGACCCCCGCACTGTAGTCACACTCGTGGACTTCCCGCTCCCACGTGATGATCCAGTTGCCGAGTCGCCACATGTGTTGGAGCTCGTAGGTCACCCGGCGGAACGCCTGGTAGTCGTCGCTGTCGAACGACGGGGAGAACATCAGGTCGATTCCCCAGAACGTGTACAGCCCGATGGCCTGCGTCTCGAAGTACCAGGTCTCCTCGGGGTTCATGAACGACTGGTGATCGGCAGACATACGAGCGTAGTCCATCCCCTGGTTGGCCTGTCTGAGGTTGAACAGGAACGGCTCGATGAACTCCTCGAACCGCGGCGCAGACTCCAGTCGATCGATGAGCGCCTCCCAGACTCGCTTGGTACTCCGGGCGTAGTCGCGGTTGATGTCTTCTCTGTCCCAGTTCGGCTCTGCGGTCGGGTACGGTGCCTTGGCCAGTTCCCAGAAGGTGGCCTCGTCGTTCAGCTTCTCTGCGGCGTCGTCGACGAGGGTGATGTAGATCGCGACGAGCGTCGCGGCCTCGTGTGCGGTGTCGAAGTGCTCTTCGGGCACCGTGTCGAGTGTCAGCGGCTCACCGAAGATGTGGTAGAGCCACTTCCAGAGGTAGAGCTCGCGGTCGCCTAGTTCACCGTCGTCTTGGACGATATCGCGGATCTCCGGCGACAGTTCCGTCTCGCTGACCGCGTCGAACAGTTCCCGCCGCGTGTCCTCCGAGAAGTCGAGTCCGAGGTCGTCGAGAGTCGCTCGGCGGTCGATCGCGTCCATCGCGGGGACCCTGATTCCCGTCCCGTCTGCGCCGCCGAGATCGGGGGTGTGTTTCGTCTGCTGCGTTTCCTTCGGCATACTCCGTACAGAGGTTTGTCCGGACTTAATATTATCGTGTTAGTAATCCAGAAACATATCAAACAAAAAGAAGTAAATAATATAAAGTTCTAAGTTTAGATGTCAAAGTGAATTTTGTTCACTTTTATTGACTAATTCTCTTTTTCTAATACTACAGGCGCTCTACGCTCTCGCGCTTCTTCAATATCAATTTTTAATTGTTATCTTATCCTGCTGAGTCGGCCATATCAGTGTGCGACAACGGTGACGCTCGCCGCCGCCGTCACCGACCGGAGGGCGGAGTGTCTCCGAGACGTAAAGCGGGGTTTTATATGTCCTGAGTACTAATAATACGTTAGTGGCAGTGCCGAACTGCCCGTCACACACCACTACCGAACATGACACGCGACACAGAGACCCACGATCGGGACGAGCAGCAGAGTACGGCGACTGAAACGGACGACCGGCGACGGGGTGGGCTCCCTCCGGACGGGGGAGGCCACACGTCAGACCGGCGGCTGGTCGCGGACGGCGGACAACAACTCGTCGGTCGCGGGGCGACCGAACGGGGAGAGGAGTCGTCGACCACCGAAGACGAGCACGTCTGCCCGGAGTGTGACGGCGACCTAGTCGACGACGAACGCCACGGCGAGACGGTGTGTGCCGACTGCGGACTGGTCGTCGAGGAAGACGAGATCGACCGCGGGCCGGAGTGGCGCGCGTTCGACTCTACGGAGCGCGACCAGAAGTCGCGGGTCGGCGCGCCCACGACGAAGATGCTCCACGACGAGGGGTTGTCGACCAACATCGGCTGGCAGGACAAAGACGCCTACGGCAACGCGTTGTCGGCGAACCAACGGCAACGGATGAGTCGGCTCCGAACGTGGAACGAACGGTTGCGGACCTCCGACCACTCCGAGCGGAACCTGAAGCAGGCGCTCGGCGAGATCGAACGGATGGCGTCCGCGCTCGGCCTCCCGGAGAACGTCCGCGAGACTGCCAGCGTCATCTACCGGCGCGCGCTGGACGAAGACCTCCTGCCGGGGCGCTCGATCGAGGGGATCGCGACGGCATCACTGCACGCCGCCGCCCGGATGGCGGGTGTGCCTCGGTCGATCGACGAGGTGGCTCGCGTCTCCCGAGTGGACGAGGAGACGTTCCAGCGGGCCTACCGCTACATCGTCAAGAAGCTCGCTCTGGAGGTTCAGCCGGCAGATCCGACGGAGTACCTCCCGCGGTTCGCCTCGAGGCTCGCACTGGACGACGAGACGGAACGGCGTGCCCGCGACCTGTTGGCGGCTGGCAAGGAGTCGGCCGTCCACTCCGGCAAGTCGCCGGTCGGGCTGGCAGCCGCCGCGTTGTACGCCGCCGGCGTGTTGACCAACGCCGACCTCACTCAGCGTGAAGTGAGCGAAGTGACGGACATCTCCGAGGTGACGATCCGCAACCGCTACCAGGAGCTGTTGGAGACCGCGGCGGACGCCGGTTCACAGAGTGGGGCGGTCGTCGCCGGCGTCGACGGCTGACTGTCCGGCCCGTCTCGATACCCGCCCCATTCGTGTCGACAGCGCTCGTGGCGTCGCGATCGGCCCGCCGAGTCATCGACGACCGTCGAAGTTGGTGAGAGACGACGGTCGATCTGAGCGGATCGACCCCGACGTCGTCTTGCGGTTCTGGGGGTGCACGCCGATCACTCCAGGAACGGTAACGCTTTTTGATGGGCCTCGGGAACGGGCGGACAATGTCCGACGAACTACAGCGAGGGCTCGAGGGTGTTCTGGTGGCAGAGTCGACGCTGAGCTACATCGACGGGAGCGAGGGGCGACTCGTCTACCGAGGGTACGACATCGCAGATCTCGCCGAACACGCCTCCTACGAGGAGACGTTGTACCTCCTGTGGAACGGTGAACTGCCGACAGAGTCGGAGCTGTCGTCGTTCCGAGACGCGATGGCCGCCGAGCGGTCGCTGCCGGAGGCGGTGTCCGAGACGGTCCAGACACTCGGTCGGCAGGACGGTGACCCGATGGCCGCACTCCAGACGACGGTGTCGATGCTGTCGGCGTACGACGAAGACCGCGACGCAGAGCCGACGGACGCGACCGCGAACGTCGCACGGGGGCGTCGGATCACCGCGAAGCTGCCGACGGCGTTGGCGACGTTCGCCCGGGCTCGCGACGGCGAGGAGCCAGTCGCGCCCGACGAGGAGCTAGACCACGCCGCCAACTTCCTCTACATGCTCAACGGCGAGCGACCGGACGCGGTCGCGGCGGACGTGTTCGACCAGGCGTTGGTGTTGCACGCCGATCACGGGCTCAACGCCTCCACGTTCGGCGGGATGGTCACCGCCTCGACGCTGGCGGATCTCCACGCGTCCGTCACCGGCGCGATCGGTGCGCTCTCGGGGAGCCTCCACGGCGGTGCCAACGCCAACGTGATGCGAATGTTGGAGGAGATCGACGCCGCCGACCAGGACCCCGTCGAGTGGGTCGAACAGGCGTTGGCGGACGGTCGCCGGGTGGCGGGCTTCGGCCACCGTGTGTACGACGTGAAAGATCCGCGCGCGAAGATCCTCGGCGAGCGCTCCGAGGAGTTGGGCGAGGCAGCCGGCGACACGCGATGGTACGAGACGTCCCGCGACATCGAGTCGTACATGGCCGACGAGAAGTCGATCGCGCCGAACGTCGACTTCTACTCCGCGTCGACGTACTACCAGATGGGGATCCCCATCGACATCTACACCCCGATCTTCGCGCTCTCGCGGGTCGGTGGGTGGATCGCACACGTGCTCGAACAGTACGACGACAACCGGCTCATCCGTCCGCGTGCCCGCTACGTCGGCGAGACCGACCGCGAGTGGGTGCCCGTCTCGCAGCGGTAGAGAACGGAGTCGGCGCGTCACTCCCGTGCGGCCAACAACTGTTCGGCGGTGACGAGCGACGACAGTTGCACGTCCGCGTCGGCGAGCAGTTCAGTCGCTCCCTCCTGTCTGTCGACGACGACCAACACACGGTCGACGGTCACGCCCGCGTCGCGGAGGGCCTCGACGGCGTCGAGCGCAGACTGGCCGGTCGTCGCGATGTCCTCCAGCACGACGACCTCCCCGTCTGGGAGTTCTCCCTCGATCCGGTTGCCAGTGCCGTACCCCTTTGTCGCCTTCCGGACGACGACGTAGGGTGTGTCCGTCTCGACGGCCGTCGCGGCGACGAGCGGCACCGCACCCAGCGCCACGCCCGCGAGTCGCTCCCCCGACAGTCGCTCGGCGAACGCCTCGGCGACGAGCGACAACGCCGTCGGGTCCGTCTCGAAGCGGTACTTGTCGACGTAGTAGTCGCTGGTGCCGCCGTGTGACAGTTCGAACTCCCCGAACCGGACGGCGTCCGTCTCCAACAGCGCCGTCACCAGCCGCGTCGTGTCCATACCCGCGGTGGGTGCGTCTCCCGAGAAAAACTACCGGTTCGGGCGGTGTGGTTCACCCGAACCCGGGCGTCTCCGTCTCGGCGGCGGCAGACAGACACGCGTTCACCCGCTCGGGAGGGATGCGGGTGGTGACCTGGTAGGCGGCGACCGTACCGGAGGTCGCCCGTCCCTCGAAGACGAGTCGGTAGCTGTCACCCTGTCGGAGACACGACACGTCCGACTCGGCCCCGGAGACGCGGGCGACGCCACCACTGCCAGCACTGGCGGCCGTCCACGCCACACGGTTGCCGTCGCCGTCGACGACGTACAACCGTTCGACGTTCGGGATCGACTCCTCGACGTACCGGATGTCCAGCTGTGTGACGTTCTGTGAGGTGTTCACCTGGAACGAGAACGCGTCGCCGGCCGGCCGTTGGAGTGGCTCGCCGCCGACGCCGGAGGCGACCAGTCCGCCGACCACCGCCGTCCCGGCCGCCGCCAGCAGCAGCGCCACCGTCGCGACCAACGAGAACACCGTCCGGAACCGTTCGAAGACGCTCTCGGCGTCCTCCTCCTCGCGGTCGCCGAACGGCTCCTCGGCTCCCATACGCCAGAGTGGGTGGGCGACGGCGTTAAACTCGCCGGTCCGGCTCTCGAACGAGAGAACGAGCGACCCACCCGTATCTGTGGAGTCGTCGCAGACTCGACGCTACGAGGTGTACTCGAGCACAACCAGTGCCGCTGCGGCCTGGTCGTCGACCGCAGTCGAGACCGGCGCGGCGGCGCGAGTGAGACGGTCGTCCGGGGTTTTCACCACGGTTCGTCCTTCAGGCCGAGCGCGTACGCGACAGCGTTCGTCCCGACGTGGAGTGCGGGCGTGACGACGGCGACGACAGCGAGTCGCGGGAGGGTGAACGTCGCCGCGAACCACTCCGGGGCGGCAGCGGCGGCGAAGACGAGCGCGCCGACGACGAAGTCGAGCTGGTCGAGCCCGGGGAACGCGGCACCACGTTCGCGGCCACTGCGGCGCTTCAGGAACGAGGCGACCACGTCGCCGACCATCGCACCCAGTGCCAGTCCCAGTGCTGCCGCGAGTGGGAACTGAGGGAGTGTGACGCCGACGATGTCGCTGGCGCGACCGGCGAGTCCGTCGAGTGAGACCGCGAACGCGACACCGGCAGCGGTGCCGGCGGCCGTGCCGCGCCAGGTCTTCCCGTCACCCAGCAGACGACGGCCACCGAGCGTGCGGCCGCCGTCGATCGGGCGACCCCCGCCCGCGAGCACGGCGGCGTTGTTCGGGAGGTACGCCGGCAGCATCGCCCACAACGCGCCGGCGACGACCGAGAGGAGCATACCGATCCATACGCGGGGGTGTTTGAATCTCCGGCGGTTCCCGATCGGTGGACGGCACCGCGCGAGGCGGACGCGGGTCGTCAGGACAACGAGACGCCGGGGATGGCGTCGTCCAGGAGATCACGGGCCAACCCGGCGACGAGTGGGACGTCGTCGAAGGTGAGCAGGTTGAACATCGCCGCGAAGCTCCCCTTGTTGGCGCGTTGGAGGGTGTCGGTGCCGGCGGCCTTCAGATCCCGCATCAGGCGGTCGTAACGGTCGTTGGACCCACGGTACAACAACTCCGTCATCAACAGCCGTTTCCGGGCGTTGGGTGCCACGTCGGAGTGCCAGAGGTCGTCGTAGACGCTCATCATCTCGGCGGAGGTGTCCGTCCGCCCGGTGAGCGCGCTGTCGGCCGTCGCGGCGGCCACCCGAGCCGACCGCATACACTTGCCGATCCCCTCTCCCCACAACGGGTCGATCGTCGGGACGGTGTCGCCGATGGCCATGAACCCACCTGTCGAGAAGCTGTCTGGGAGTTGGATGTGGCCCGACCCGCGGTGTTGTCTCCCCTCGATCCGTTCGGCGTCGGCGAGACGCGGGTCCTCGTCGATCCAGTAGTGGAGGTAGTCGTCGATCCGGAAGTCCTCGCGGGCGTGATCGCGGTGGCTCTCGTTTTGGATGTAACAGACGCCGACCTTCGCCTCGTCGTCGTGTGTGTGGAAGATCCACGAGTAACCGCCGGGCGCGAGATCGTGATCCAGTCGGAGCATCATCGCGTCGCGCAGGTCGGCGTGGCCGGTGGCGTTCATGTCGATCCCACGCATCTCGTACTCGACACCGATCGCCTGTCGTTCTCGTTCCAGGTCACAGACGTCGAGTTTCCGGGCCAGCGGCGCTGCCGGTCCGGTGGCGTCGATCACGATGTCGGCGAGCACCTCCTCGTCGCCGTTGTACCGCACGCCGACCGCGCGGCCGTCGTTCCGGATCGGCTCCGTCGCGCGGGCGTCGAACCGCACGTCGGCACCCTCCGACCGGGCGTCCTCGACCAACCACTGTTTGTACTCCGCGAACTCCAACACCGCACCGGTCTGGTCGCGAACGTAGTGGTTGTTCGGTGACTCCAACACCACCTCGTCGGTGTAGTTCATCACGACCTCGTCGGGGATACCGAACGAGGACATCACCGAGGGGAACGTTCCCGCGGTAGACTTGTTGCTCCCGGCCGGGAACTCGTCTTCGCCCTCGGCCTCCAACAACAGTACGTCGTAGTTTCGTGTCGCGAGATCGCGGGCACACTGACCCCCTGCGGGACCGGCACCGGCGACCACGACGTCGTAGTGTTCGGACATTGTGAGAGAGACGGAGTCGTCGTTGTGTATCTTCCAGGAACCGATTCTAGTTGTTACTTCTGGTTCGTAGTCGGGCAGTGGGTGGTCCCGTCGTAGGTGGTGGCGACGACCGTATCGACGGTGGTGGCCACCACCCGGACGGTGACAGTGCGAGCGTTACACGAACGTGCCCGGACGCTCGCGAGCCGTAACCGACTTTACACACGACCACGCACCGACAGTCGATGACCGCCTACACCGCGACGGTCACGGTCAGTCTCAAGGGAGGCGTGTTGGATCCCGAGGCGGAGACGACGCGCCAGGCACTCGACCGGCTGGGGTTCGAGTTGGAGACGCTCCGGTCGGCAGACCGCTACGAGGTGGATCTCGACGCGGCGTCGGCCGAGGAGGCCGCCGACCGCGCCGAGTCGATGGCCGAGCGGCTGCTCGCCAACCCGACGATCCACGACTACGAGGTGAGCGTCGCCGAACGTGGGGCGGGCGACGAGGAGGAGGCGACGGGAGCCGAGACCGACGGGGAGGCGACACCGGCCGACACGAGCGAGTCGGCGGCGACAGACAGCGAGCCGGCGGCGGGGGAGTCGTGACGGTCGCGGTCGTTCAGTTCGGCGGGTCGAACTGCGACAGAGACGCCGTCGCCGCCCTGTCGCACCTGGGGGTCGACGCCGAACTCGTCTGGCACGACGACGGACTCGCCGACGGGAGCGGTGTCGACACGCCCGCAGACCTCGACGGGATCGTTCTCCCGGGCGGGTTCTCCTACGGTGACTACCTCCGAGCGGGCGCGATCGCCGCACGAACGCCGATCGTGGAGGCAGTAGAGACGGCCGTCGACGCGGGTGTGCCAGTGTTGGGCGTCTGTAACGGCGCGCAGGTCGGCGCGGAGTCGGGGCTCACCCCGGGTGCGTTCACGACGAACGCCTCCGCGCGGTTCCAGTGTGAACACGTCCACCTCCGGGTGGAGCGGGCCGATACGCCGTGGACGGCCGCCTACGACGCCGGCGCGGTGATCGAGGTGCCGATCGCACACGCCGAAGGCCGGTTCGTCGCCGACGACGAGACTGCCGACCGACTCGACGCCGAGGAACGGGTGTTGTTCCGGTACTGTGAGCCGGACGGCACCGTCACCGACGCCGCCAACCCCAACGGCTCGCGGGACAACGTCGCGGGCGTACTGGGCGAGTCCGAGAACGTCGCGGTGATGATGCCACATCCCGAGCGGGCGAGTCTCCCCGATATCGGGGGAACCGACGGGCAGGGTGTACTCCGGGCGTTCGCGTAGGACGCGCCGTCGGGGCGACCCTCCGATCAGTACGGCCAGTCGCCGGTGATCTGCATCCCCTCGGCCTGCCCGGCGGCCTCGAGTTCGTTCGCGATCTCGGACTCCTCTCGCGGGTCGACCGTCACCGCCTCGCGTGCGAGGTCGACGACCAGCGCGGTCAGGAGAATCGCCTGTTCCCGGAGGTTCCGCGCCTCCAACTTCTCGAAGCTGTCGGCGAACGTGTGACCGTACCCGCGGCCGCGGCCCTCGGTCTTCCCGTTGATCATGTAGCCCGGGACCCCGTGGCGGACGAACGGCCAGTGGTCGCTGTGGGGGACGTGTTCCGGCACCACCTCGACCGGGTGGTCGAACCGGTCGGCGACGCGTCGCGCCGCGGCACCGAGTTCGTCGAACCCGTGGGTGGCGAGCCGGAGGGTGCGGCCGAACACGTTCGAGTCGGCGTTCACGACCGCCTTCACGCCGTCGCGGTCGACTCGGTCGCTCTCGACGGTCGAGCCAACCAGTCCGACCTCCTCGGCACCGAACGCGACGAACCGGACTCGAGTCTCCAGCTCCGCCGGGTGGCGTGCCAGCGCGTTCGCGATCTCGACGATCGTCGCGGTGCCAGCGCCGTTGTCCATCGCCCCCTCGGCGATGTCGTGGGCGTCGGCGTGGGACGTGACGAGCAGTTCCTCGTCGGTGTCGGGACCGACGACGGCCGTCGCGTTGCCGCTGGTCGCTTCGGGTGTCTCACAGTCGACCGTCACAGACACCCGCTCGCCGACCGCGCGGCGGGCGAGCCGGGCACCGACCTCTCGGGAGACGCCGATGGCAGGGATCTCGCCGATCGGCGCGTCGCTCGTTCCGACGGAGCCGGTCGGCGGGAGACACCCCTCGACGTGGTTGTGGAAGACGAACCCCGCCGCGCCGGCCTCGACAGCGTGGTAGTACTTCTCGCGTCGGTGGACGAACCGGTCGTACCAGTCCGGCACGGTCGTCGACACGAGAGCGATCTTCCCGTCGAGATCCGCCTCCCTGAAGTCGTCCGGGAGTCCTGCGCCCACGTCGACCAACTCGCCGCTCGTCTCGCCGGCCGGCGAGCGCGGGAGCGCGATACACTCCTGTGGGCCGTGTGGTGTCTCGACGTGTGCGTCCCCGCGGACCCACCCCTGGATCTCGAACTCCTCGATCCGGGCGTCGCGACAGCCCGCCGCCGCGAACGCGTCGCGTGTCGCTTCCAACGCCTCGCGTTCCCCGGACTGGCCGGCCATCCGGTTGCCGATGTCGACCAACGTCTCCAGGTGGTTCCACCCCGCGTCGCTGGTGAACGTCTCGCCGATCCACGCCGTCTCGGAGTCTGTCACGGCTGGGTCGTGTGTCGGCGGGGAGAAAGTCGTTCGGGAGGGTCTCGTCGTAGTGACGACTCACTCCTGTGTCGTCGGCTGGTGGGCACCCAGACAGACTCCTCTGTGAGTCGGTTGACCCCGTCGACAGACTCAAACGCGGTCACGACTGTCGGATCGAACTGTACAGGTACCAGAACAGCACACCGCCCCCGACGGAAACTGCGAGATTAGCAAACACTACCCACCCTCTGAAGCCGACGACGATCAGCCCGAGTCCGGCCAGTGCGTACACTGCCCACGCCACTGCAGTCGTGATGTGTGTCGTTGTCCACCCCTCCCGAACCGGCTGTTGTGACCCGAACAACTGACTGAGAGCAACGGTGACGACAGCGAGAGCCGCTAAGAACCCGAACACGACCCGCGGCGTAAAAACGCTCCGTGGCGTGACGATCGCTTGCCCCTGAGAGACGGTGAGGGACGCGACCGCAGCTACGATCACGGACACGTACAGTGCCTTCTGTCCAGGGTTTGTGAGATTCGTCCCTACTGCGAATCCAGTGTTTAGGAGGAATATTTCTTTGGAAGGTGGAGATGGTCCTTCGAGAGTAGGAGAGCAAACGACCGTTACAGATCCGTTGCGGCAGCTTTGTCTCACTCTTCTGGTGGGTGGCCGAGAAGCGAGCAGACTCTCGCGGTGAGTCGGTTGGTGAACGGCTCCGTGACTGCACCCTGATGGCCGACCACATCTGTGTCGGTTTTCAACGTCGCCAGCGACCACGGGAGCGCGTAGCTCTGTCGGTCGGGGTTCCCGTACGCCCAGGCGTCTGCCGACAGTTGCAACGAGTTGGTGTGGTGAGAACTGGTCGTCAGCGCGACCGCGACAGAGTCTTCCGCCGAGTACGGGAGTGACGACGACGCGACCACGACCCACGGACGAGGGTTACTCCCCTCACGAAACGGGTCGCGTGCCCAGACGACATCACCACGGTTGGTGCCGTCGTCCGGCATCACTCACCGTTCTGTGATCGCTCTCCGCTCTCGTCTCTGCTCCGTATCTTCTCCCCGTCTTCGTACGCCGACTTCGGGACTGGGTCGACTGCCGAATCCATCCAGCGTTTGATCTCGTCGCCGTCGAAGCCACCGTCTGCGGCGTCGACACGTCGTCTCCCCAGTCGCCCGGCTGTCGCCGCGGCGTGGGCTGCGTCGGCGACAGTCCAGTAGTGGCCGCGGTGGTCGACGAGTCCACGGTCGGCGAGGCGTGATAGCGTCGGGCCGACACTACCGGCCGGGGCGTCGACGGTGTCGACGATCTCGTGTTGTCTGAACGCCTGGTCAGCGTTCGACAGCAGGAACTGGTATATCTCACCCTGCGTCGTCTCGGGACTCAGATCGGCTTCGGCGGCCGACTCGTCGAGTTCGCCAAACTCCGTTCTCGAGATTGGCACGCCGACCAGTTTGTATTAGATCGTATTAGTCGCTACGGCGCACTCAGTAACTCACTTCCACGAACTCGTAGGCGTACACCCAGTTGAGCAGGAAGTACGTCACGACCCCCAACGACAGCGACAGCAGCCAGGAGCCGGCTGCGATCCGGCCGACCTTCCGGTGTGGTGTCTCCGACCGGAGCTCCTCGACTGAGTGGGTCGCGGCCAGTGTGATCGCGTACAACACGACCGGCACCGACACCACCGACAGGAGGATGTGGATCGCCAACATCCCGAGGTAGGCGGCCTTCACCGTCCCGGCGTAGGCACCGAGGAACATCCCCGCCTCGATGACGATCCGTTTCTCACCCGGCCCGCCGCCCACCTTCAGGAGGTAGAGCACGAGGAACACCAGGATGAGCACGAAGGAGGTGATCATCGCGGCGGCGTGTTTCCGCACCTCGTTCTGTCGGATCCAGTACCACCCCAGCGCCAGCGAGACGGTCGCGACCGTGTTGACGACCGCGATGGCGTGGCTCAGGAGGTTCACTTCCGCCTGTGTCAGTTCGGGGAAGATCGGGAACACATCCGCGAACGTTCCGATCACGGCGACGTAGCCGATCACGGAGACGATCGCGACGGTCGCACGCGGGTACTCCCGGATCCGCGCGAGTGGCCCGTCCGCGTCTGCGGTTGCCATGCGCGCGCTTTGGTGTCGAGGGATTTGCCTCTTCGGATGTGGCTGTCGGGTGGCCACTATCACATAAACGAGAGACGAGACGGTCCTGCCGCACGAGACGGCTGTGGTGCAGAGAGGCTCATTTCCCGTCTGGCGGGATCATTGTCTCTCGTTCCCACCCACCCGGACGGAGTCTATACTACTAACGTTGTCGCAAATACGATCACACGAACAGATTAGTCGGTCGCGATCACACACGCCTCCGTGACCGACAAGCACCACACGACACTCGCAGAGACACTCGCCCGGCTCGACGCCGACTACGAGACAGTCCCAACCCGAACCACAGAGTGGCGTGTCGACCGCGAGACGTACGAGCAGACCCGCGAGCGGGCTGCGCTGGACACGGTCGGCGGCGCGGGTGCGTGGCTCCGGCGGGTCGTCGACGGGACGCCGCGGGCGTTGGTGGTCCGGGAACACGACGCCGACGGCTGGTCGGAGCCGGGCGGGAAACAGGAGCCAGGCGAGCAGTTGGAGGCGACCGCCAGCCGCGAGACACGCGAGGAGACCGGCGTCGACTGCCGGCTCACGGGCCTCCGGCTGGCGACGCGGGCGGTCCACACCCAC
>P_A23_Liq_3_FmtDRAFT_1000153_pt1 | contig 15106 bp, 13 predicted proteins | sample PonA233FremontCA_FD_10237 | JGI IMG/M metagenome (IMG submission 10237)
CACCGTCCTGTTCAAAATGGAACTTCGTGTCCCCGCTCACCTCTCCGTCGTCAGTATTCGTGACCCCGACCAATGTCCGTCCGTCAAGCGAAATGTTGTTGATCATGTAGCATCTCACTCTGTGTCCTGTATTCAAGATTGCGTGCGGAACCCGTCCTCTATATCTTGCATACCACCTCAGATATCAATCGTATCGAGTAGTTCCTTTGTCGCTGGCTTTGTTGAAATCCTTAGAAGCTGATACATTCAGTTCTGCTACGGTCAGTACAGGGTAGTAGTCTATCGGCGCTTCAGTAGCACAGAAATGAGCATAAGCGCCGCAAAGACGACTGCGAAGCCCATCACTCCGACTCCGAAAACGTAGTACGGGTTCGTAAAATCGGGACTGTTCAGGAACAGAAAGAGGGTAAAACTCGAACCCATCAAGACAATCAGCGCAGACTCAATACTCGGATTATACCAGTCTTCAAGCGTATCCCGAACAGTCTCATACATATCAGAATAATAACTTCTATACCGTATAGCGTTTGTGGTCGGTGAAAATCCGATAAGTTCGCAGATCTCATCAACCGGCTGTTTCAGACAAGAATATGTCTAAAGAATAGGATTTCAACAAAGCCTTGTCGCTCAGTACGCAGTTCTGCTAACCGGTTGAGACTTGTTCTATGGCACGCTGCCGTTACCTGAAGAGACGCGAGAGGAAGCCCTGTTTCTTGCGTCGTTCGAGTTCTTCGGCCTTGATACGTTCGTTCGCCTCTTCGTACTCCTGGAGGACGGCGTCGATTCCTGTGAGTGTCTCTTTTGCTGTCTGTGCGTCTTCGCGCCGAATCTTCGGACGCATAATCTGCTTGACTCGCTTCACGGGGTCGTCTGGGAGCTCGGCATCGTCCCTCGAGAGCTCTCCGAGGTGCTTGAGTTGCGTACGATACTGAGCGCGTTCCTCCATCAGCTCATTCATCGTTTCGAGGTAGACCCTGAGGACAAACCGGAGGCGTTCGTTCTCCTCGCCCTGCTCGCTGAGTTCGGCGAGTTCCCTTGATTGCCGGTCGAGTTTCCGAGCGAGGATTCGCTGGTCTTCACGAGCGAGACGCATTGCTTGGTCGGTCGCGGAGTGGCCCCGTATCTCACCGATGGTCCAATCTGCTGGGTACTTCTCGTCATCATTGAGCGTCGGGTCGGTGCGTTCCCATCCCGGCCCGGCGTCGCGAGCGGACGCTTCCATCATCCGCTGGGTGCTCTCGTCGAGGTCGGAATCGGTATCCACGCCACGCGGATCAGCGGGTTCGCGACCATCCGCCGCGGCTGACGCGGTCCCCGAACCGGCCGTTCTCTGCCCTGAGACAGGACTATCATCAGCACTTGTCCCAGCTGTCGTGGAACCTTTGGGTGTGGTCGTCGACGAAGCGGCGTCATGACCATGGGCCCCGGCGTGGCTGTTCTCTCGCTTTGGTTCCTGCTCGGCTGCGTAGGCGTCGGCGACTGCTGCCGGGTCGCCATCTTCGTCCGGGTTGACGGGAATGAACTCTTCGTCGTCCTTGAGGTCGGGATGGACATCGTCATCGACGGTGGTAGTCTCCCCGCTCGCCCCCTCGCTGTGCAGTGGGCCGCTCTCGTCCGTAGCGGTGTCGACGGTCTCGGACGGGCCGGAATCGGAGCTAATCTTGAAATCCATTGGTGGGAGATCGTGGTCGTCCGCTCCCGAGGATGACGATGAATCCGAGCCGTTGGAATCGGCCTTCGAGAACTTCACACCATCTTTGCTCGGGACTTCGTAGTAATCGTCCACCCGGAGGAGCGCACGGGCGAGTGTGACATCGCCGTAGGTTGCGCCACTCGCGTAGTGACGTCGCTCCCACTTCTCGCGGTGTAGGCCGGATTCGTTGAACAGCGCGTTCATCCGTTCGGGGTCCTTGCCTGTCCAGAACGCGAGGTTGTGAGCGAGCGCCATGTCTGCCTCGGATTGGCTTGGATAATCAGCGTCATGAGACCCCCACATCGAGGCGTCGCCTTCGTAGAGACGCTGCCTGCGGTCACCTCCCTGAGAGTCGAACATCCGCGTGAGTATCTCTTGATCTGATAGGTCCACACCGGGTCCCGCGAGGTCGGCGAACGTACTCGGACACTTGGAGGGAAAGTACTTCGTCGCGACCCGCTCGAGGGCCTCCTTGATTGCGGGGTCGTGGATGCTCCTGAAGGCGTCTCCATAACGCTCGATGAGCGAACTTGCACTCTGCTGCACCCGGGCCTCGGTATTGCGGTGGCCATCCGCGTCACCTCTGTTTTCTGAATCTTCAACTTCCGTCCCTCTGGTGAGAGTCGTCTGTCCATCTGATCTCACGCCATCCTGGATGAACTCGCGGTGAACGGTCTCTATCTCATCCTGACGCTTCCGGATTTCCGTAGGGGTTCCCTCGACGTGAGCACCAGTCGTAGCGAAGTACCGTCCGGAGTCATACATCTCGATAGGGCCCTTCCGGTTTCCGCCGGGCGGGAGTCTCCCACTTGCGAGGATGTGCACACCAGTTCCGGAAGCGGAAACCTCCGTATATGAGTCGACCTTGTCGATGATTGTTTGCGTCCATTCCTTGATTTCACCAGTATCAGAATCACGACAGTTATCGAGGTCGATACCGACGATGGTGACGTCGTCACTGAAGACGAACCCCAGACCATCGGCGGTCACGCGAGAGTCGTTGAGTGAATCCCAGGCGGTGTCGAAGTCTCGGCGATGTTCGGGGTTGGTAACGTCGGCATTAATGTCACCACTTGTCCGATATGGTTTAGTCGGAATCTTGGTAGGTTTTCCGTCACGCATACCTTCACGCCAGCAAATCCAATTCCTGATACTGCGGATTTTGTCCGGGATCCCGTCTTTAGCTACGTCTACTTTTGGCATGGATATTACCTATTGTCAGTCCGCCTCGTCGCCTCGCTTCGCCGGGCGAGACAAACCGATTTCGTCGATTTTCCCCGACTCAGGGCGAAAACCAACAGACAGCACACGAATTGTGAGGGAATGATCCCCCTCCCGTACCCAATACTATGTAAAATCACTCCGAAGGTGTTGAATGGAGCGATCTGGTTGGTTGATAGCCTGTCTAAAGCGCTTTGCGCACGTGCGCTAAGTGCTGACGCTGAAAGGTTATTAGAAAAGGCGGATTCTGACGATAGAGCTCCCATACTGCTGATGCGCGTCACACGCGAATTTTGCGCGAAGTCGCGAGCACTCGAAACCCCCGCAACCCCAGTGATTTCGCTTTGAGCCTCGAAATGCCGTTTTAGAGCCTCTAAAGTGTCTTGAACGCGCGCGCTAAGTGCTGACACTGAAGGGGTGTTAGAAAAGGCGGATTTGCTGGGTACAGCGTCAGTACTGCTCGTGCGCGGCGTGCGCGGACTTTGTGCGAATGCATGGATGTGACTAGTCGAGATCATTGAGGAGATTTGGAGCGCCGACGAACGTCCACTCACCATCTTCACCCCAGATGGCTTCGGTGAGCTTCTCGTAGGTCCGCTTATTTCGCTTGGGTGGCAGTTCGTCGATCCGGCCAACATTCGCGAGTGCCCGAGTGATATCCCATGCGACTGATAGATTGGGCACAATCCAGATTTTCTTCTCGACGTCGAACTTGTTGAAGTCGTCATAGTGTTTGACCATCAGCGAGGGATGAACGTTTGAGATGACCTCTCCAATAATGACGGGATCTTCGCCATCGTAGCCGACCACGTCTGGCTTCACATCAGTCCCGTGAAGTGGCGTATATTTTTTAACAAAATAGTGATTGTTCTGGTCACGGGCGAGTGAGCGAGCGAACGCCTCTACCATCACCTTGTGGTAGGTCTTCTCGTTCACATCGCCCTGGTCTTCGCCGGTCGCGACCTTCGCTCCACACGCTCGCTGGCCGTCGCGAGTCACAGTGTAGTAGACCCGCAGATTTTCGGTCTGCTTCTCGAGGTAGCCAAGTTCAACGAGCTTCTCTTCGTCTACCTGATCAAACTGATTTTTTATCCTCTCCATCGAGTTCACAACGTCGTAGGCAGGGTGGTTGCCGTTGACTGTGGTGACAATCGCGGTCAGGAAATGGCGTTCTTCAACTGTCAGACTCTTATCTATACCTGATCGAGTCTCTCTATCCTCTTTGTCGGGACTCTCAGCGGCGTTCTCGTTGGGTGCATCAGACGCACTCTGATCGTCTGTCTTGTCGGCACTTGTTCCTCTATCCTCGTCGGTGTCTGTATCATCGGTTTTGGACGGATCTTCGGAGCTAGGGTCAACTCCACCGTAGAGAAAGTCGTCAACTCGATCTCCCAGATTACTGTCCCCCTCATCAGCTGATCGCGGAACCCCGCCATCGGTCTCGTTTTCATCGCTCGTCTCTCGCGGCGAGCGGCGTGAACCGAGATCGTCTGTGGGGTCGTCTGCGGGGACTCGACTAGCTCCTGATTTGGCCTGTTCGCCGTGCTCGTTCGATCGGGGCTGTCCCTCTGTGCTGGGGGTGTTTGGACTCCCCGTGCCGAGTTGCGTCTGAGGGTTGGACCCAGTCTTCTTGCCTTCGCCGCTTGCGTCTCCGTTCTCGCCGGACACGCCGATCTCGAAGTCACGATTCTGGCTATTTTCACTATTGATGCCGCGCCTGTGTTCGGCTGAGAGCTGCTCGTCGGAAGCGTCGGTGTTGCTTCCGGGTAGCAGGCAGTGGTCACGCCGCGTTGTACGGGTGATTTCTGCGTTGATGTCGCTGAAGACATTACCCTGCGCCGACACGGTCTTGTTGATCACGGGGTTGTCGGAATCGCTGTGACCGTCGGGGATATCGACGGGGAGCATCGTCACGATTTCGGGGATATCAGTCATAAACCCGGTGTCAGGGAGTTGAACGACCCATTCTCCACGCGGGAGCGATGTGATCCGGTCGACGAGTTCCTCGTCCTCGATGCCTTCGTGGAACAGCGTCATCACGAGTTCGTCGTCGACGGCGAGTTTCCCGATGAGTTTCGTATTGATGTTCCGCAGAATTTCCTTGTACGAGGAGACGTCGAGGGCATCGGCCTTGACTTGCTCTGCGAAGTGGACGATGACTTCGAGGGAGAGACCGAATTCACGACCGTCAGGAATCATGTCGTCGCGTACCAGTTCGGACTGGAGCATCGCCGCAGCTTCGTCGATGATGAGGTTGATAACGTATCCATCCTCGACCGGCGGGGTGTTCCTGAGTCGATGACGGAGGCGAGCGCCTGACCAGATGTAGTCGAGTAGCATGAACGTAAACAGATTGCTCGAGGCGGGCCGGAGGTCACCCGTATCGACGAGGACGATCTTCTTCGAGGAGAGGACATCCTGAATGTCGAACATCGGCGATTGGTTGGCGTAGCTGCCCTTCTCGTCGTTCCACTCGGGAACGAAGTTGAGGACACGCCAGACGAAGCTCCGCTCAGCGAGCTTCGTGATACGGTTCATCACGGCATCGATCGACGTTTGGAACCGCTGCTCGTCGGCGTGGAGATGCCGCGTGAGAGCGAGGCGAAGCGTCCGGTCGCTCACTTCGGGGAGTTGGCCCTGCTGCATCTCGAAGGCAACCTCGAACAGGTCTTCGATGGGCCATGCGTCCCGGCCGTACACGGGGTCGAACATCGCCTTGATGAGGTTGTTGAGAATCTCTTGGGCGACGAACGCTTGCTGGGTCATTTCTCGGCCCAGCACGTACACGAGGAGTTCGTTGTAGCGGTCAACTTTCTCTTGGACGGCGACCGTGCGTGAGACGCCGGCAGCGAGTTGCGGTCGAATGTCGAAGTACGGGAAAGCAAGTACCTCGTCGTTCGGCCCCGGGACGGGGACGTGGAGAACGTCATCGAGGTTGCCGAACTTCTTGAAGTGTGCTTTCTTATACTCGTCGGCCATTGTCCCACCTTTCCGGTCGAAGACGAAGATGGGGCCGTCAAACGATTGGTAGGCCGACAGCGCATCGTTGACCATTGCGGTTGTCTTCCCGCCGCCCGTCGTCGCTGCGCGGAGGATGTGGTGCGTTAGTTGCTCTGCACTGAGACGGATGGGAATGTCCGGCCGGTTGTCCACGGCGGTCTCGGCATACCCGATGTGCATTCCGTAGTCGTACTGCGAGAGCAGGTCCTCGTCTGTCGCCGTGAGTGGTGAGCGAGCGTCGGGTGATCCACCCGAAGATCCACGCGAGGCTCGTGGGAGGGCGTCCGTATGTGGGACGACGACAAAGTTCGCGAGTTCGTCGGGAGATGCACAGATGAGTGGGTCACCCCTACTGAAGCGCCCGGTAAAACCGCTGGTGCTGGCCTGACGCGCGTGGCACAGGTGGGCGAACTCTTTGTTGTTGAACCCGAGGAGTTCCCCCTCGATGCCATAGTATGGCCCTGAGAGCGATGTGAAGGCGTTTGAGATACTCTGGACGGTCTGTTCGTCGCAAGCAGCTCGGAGCGTGAGGTCGAACGTTGTGGTGGGTTGTTTACGATCGATCTGTTCCATCCGCGACCCCGTGATCTTGTCATCCTCGCCGGCGCTGACGGACCCTCCGACCTGCTCGGAGATGTCTCCACGGTGGATGTTCCGGCGTTCTTGATCGGATGTTCCAAACATCTGCCGGGCAAACTCGTTTTTAAACGCGGAGAGCGTCCCGTGGTTGCCCATTTTGAGGTTCCGCTTGTGGGTTTCAGCCTCACTAGTCCAGTTAGAGCGTGGCCTGAAGGTGGCCTGGAAGATGAACGGATCGTCGGTGTGGACGGCCTGCTCAAGGAGCACACTGAGCGGCGAGCGATACTGGTCGTCGCTGTCGATAGCCAAATCGCTGAACGGCCGAAGCAGCGTCATCCAGTCGTCTTTTTTTGAGGCAATGCCTTTCCACCGGACGAGCGAGGGGCGCTTCTCTTCACGGACTTCCTCGGGACGGAGCGGAACGCCTTCCCTGACGAGCTGCTCTTCAGCCTGCTCGGAAGAAAGATCATGCCCGCTTCCAATACTATGGTCAACGAAAACCTCGGGGTCCTCGAAGCCAGCGAGGTTCTCGAGGTCGATAATGTCGTCGAGCGTAGCGATACGCCGCCCGCCAACGCGGGCGTTCCCGTCTTCTGAGGCAAACGCCGCGACGGGGTTGAACGGGACGATCTCGAACTCGAAGGACTCGGGATACATCGCGGCGACGTTCGCGGCGAGCGTCTTGAACGCAGTCGCCTCGTAGGGCGTCACTGAGATATAGAAGTCGAATCGCTTCGTGTTCCGCGGCTTGTGGATGATGAACTCGAAGGTCTTCTTGTAGTCCTTGAGGCCGAGGCTGGCTTTGAGATTGAACCGCGAAGTACTCGTCACGCCCGCCCGGTACAAGCCAAAAAGCCCCGCGATGACGTTCCCGGGAGTGACCTGCTCACGGGCGGGGGAGATGTGGATATACGGCCGGGCTTCGACCGGATCACTGAGCTTCTTTCCCGGCCCAGTCGTGCCTTTGACCTCGTAGGAAGTGACGTGATCCTCACTCCCCTTCTTTTTTTCATCGACCCCGTTCTCGGTCGGAGGGACGCGGTCAAAGTTGGTCGATTCGTCTTTGTTCTGAGTGTGATGCTCCTGTCCCGATTCGGTTGAGTCGTCCCCGCGCGTCGACGACAAAGAGCTGATGCGATCGTGGAGGGTGTCCTGTTCATGATCGTCCTGGTTGGGGCTCGTAGATGGGGTAGTCATTGGCCCACCGTCTTCTTGCGGGCAGATATCCCCCTCCGCCGACACTGTGCAACGGTTGAGTGCTCCCCAACCCACCGGACGATTCGGCCGAGTAGGCTCACTATTAGTATGTTTGTTGTCATTTTGGATCGTGTTTTGATGTTTGATTCAGTCGCTACTGGATTCTGACATAATTCTCTCATAATTGGAAATTCGGGCACGAGCGGAGAGCGGGAAACCGTCCGTATCGTCTAGCCCGTCTAGACGGTTTACGGGGTGGCGATCCACTCCAAGACGGCCACAAAGATCGTGACACCGAAGTAGAAGATTGTCATACTGATTCCACCAATCATGAGCCACATCCCGTTCTCAGCGCGGTCGGAATTTTTCCGGGCAGTGAACCACACGATCGCTCCAAAGGCGAGAGCCACGAGGCCAGCGTACTTCAGAACGAGCAGGACGGCGTCGTATAGATTGGTCATGATACCCTCGAAATCGGCTGGGGGCCCACTCTGCGCGGCGACTGGATCCACGAAAACGACCAGGACGAGGATTCCCAAGACGAGGGATATGCTGTGCTTTCTTAGGAGTTTCTTTGTTCGGAGGGTGCTCATGTTACCCACCGGGAAGAGGCGAGAATCTATTATAAAGAAGGGTAGACCACATCTAATGTGGTAGATGTAGAACGCCGGTTTCAGGGTATCAACGAGCGGGATTACGGGGGTTTCCACCGGAACAGTTATGTGGTTACCAATAGCACACCTGAATGTTGGACTGGGAACACCCTCCAGTGCCTCCTTGTCCATAGGTGATTGCAGTGCCAACAAACAGCTCTAAGCCCACCGCGAGTGATAACACCGGCAGCGACCCCGAGACGACGATCAACGTCTGCCTCCACCGGGATACGCATACGCGGTTGACCGCCTACAAGAACGACAACCCCCTGATAGAGAAGTCGTACGACGAAGCGATCAACGAAATCCTTGAAAAAATCGACTTCCCACAGGCTGAAAAGATAGAGAACAAGTACCTTCCCTCAATGTCCGACGCACATCCTAGCGACTCAGACTGAGACGAACGACCCACCTACAACACGTTCTTTTTCACGCTGGTTTCCTTTCCCCCACTGACGTAGCACGGTATTACGGAGAGCTGGCCATCGGGCGGCGTTTCGAATTGATCGGGATATCGTTGTGAGGGCCGCTAGTGGAGGCTATCGATATCCCACCCGTTTCGGTGCGCGGGGGGCCCCACCGGAACTCGACGGTATCACCGACGTCGATTCCGTTCTTGATGGCCCAGTAGTAGGGGACTTCGAGGACGTATTTCGACTGGCCCCGGTACTCTGTGAGGGGATCTCTGTTTTCGAGTTCAGCGTGGTGGATCACGGTGATCCGCCCCTCCTTGTCGATAAAGATGATATCGATGGGGAAGGCCATGTCCCGCATCACGTAGGTGCGTTCTCGCTCTGTGTCGTGGAGAAAAATCATCCCGTGACCATCTTCGAGGGAGTCAGTATTCGAGAGGCCAGTGTATTGTTCTCGCCATGTGGCGGCGACATTTCCCTCGACGGACGCGAGGTAGTCGCCGTTCTCGTCGTAGATGGTCGCAGTCCCGTAATCGGGAGAAGTCAGGTCTGCGTGAACAGTATAGCCGACCCATACGACCATCGGTACGAAAACGACGATGAGGATAGCGATGACCCAGGGGTTCTTGAGACGGTCAACAATTCGCCGAGCGATCGTACCTTCGGGGAGCAACGGTTGGTCCGTGTGGCCGTACTCTTCTTGCTCCTGATCAAGTCCCTGTTCTTGCCTGCGGTCGAGATCTCCATCACAATCTCTTCCGGCGTCCGGGCGTTGGCCGTTGCCGGTCATAGCAAAATCCACGCGAAAACGCTGAACACGTTGCCTCCGATGCTTCCACCGATGAGAGTGAGCCCCATTACGATCCCACGACGGCCGCGAGACTCGGCACGCGAATCGCGCCTGCCGAACGCCCACCACGTCACACCGATGATGAACAAGACGAGGCCAAGGCTGTGGAGGACGATGCTGAGAGCGGTGGCGAGCTGGGAGAGGTTGCTTTCGTGAACGCCGGTCACGGCGCCGTAGGGCCACCCATCCGGGAGGAACTTGCTTCCAAGGATGAACACGAGAACCTCGTAGATGACATCGATAGCGACGATCGCTATGTAGCCGGCTCCGCCACCGACGGCCATCCCCCGGAAGCGGGCCATCGCTCGAGGACTCTTCGCGTAACCCCACCAGCCGATGATACCGATGACGAGCGCAATGAGGGTTCCGTAGCGCCCGATAATGGTCGCGATTTCGAGGAGTTCGATTGCAGGCTCAGTAAATTCACTAACCTTGCTCATCCTGATTTCCCCTTGCTGGTGCGACGACGCATCCGCACCCACCACACGGCGAAGATCCCGAGGGCGAGCCACTCGACGAAGATGAGAACATTGCTGATCGATGCCGAGATGTATTCCCCGACTGCGCCAACGGCCTCGAAATCGAGGGGTGAGGGCGGCAGGATATAGAGGAGTCGGTCACCCTTGTAGTAGGGGTCGCCGGGTGACCAAAACACGTCGCCGTCGTAGCGAGCGCGGAGAACCGATCCGTCCCACGCGATCTTGGCACGGCCATTATTGTCGGTCGTAACCGTCGATGTCGTTCCGTCACCTTGGGTGACAGTGATTTCCTTATTTTTGATGGAGTTGCCGTCAGTGTCCGTGAGAACGAGGACGCCATCGTGATCCGCGCCGGTAGACGAGACATTAACCTCTGTCATCTGGAGGACGGTTGACTCGTATGGTTGGCTATAGACTTCGAGCTGGTCTTCGCCGGAGACTGTCTTCCCGTCGAGTGGAGCACCGAACGGATTCGAGGCGTCGACGGTGACAGCTTCACCTGTGTCGAGATCACTCGATCTGACGTCGATGACGTGATGTCTGTAGAGGTCGGTCGGCTGATCGTTATCGGGATCGTTGACGTTGGCAGGAAGTGGTGCTCCTAGGAGCGTCGTCGAAACTTGGCTATCGACGGTCTTCGTGTATCCCCATACCTGGTTGTCTTCACCCTTCTGTGGGAAAGCGGCGGTGACGTTGGCGACGCCTGTCTCGTAGCGGTAGATGGCAGGCCAGCGGTCGTTGTGGGTGTGCGTCGCGTTGTGGGAGGTTGACCCGCCTCCGGTGAGGACTTCTACCTCGTCGTTGCGAGAGATACCGTAGAACCGCCACGGAGAGGTGAGGTGGATGGTTTTGTTGTCGATATTGACACTGATTCTTCTCCAAGGGTCGCTCGGGAAGTCTTGATTGCCCTTCCACCTCACGGCGAGGCGGTCGTGACCAGCGCCGTCGATGTGAGCGACATCGATCTCGAGATTCGGGGAATCCCAGTCCGTGATGGTGACGGGGACGCTGTATTTCGTCGTGTGAGTGTTTGTGCTCACACTCGTTCGCGACCATTCACTGCATTTCGAGCTCGTGACACCCCACCGAGTTTCGACTTCGCTGGTGACTTCGAGAGTCGCCGTCAGGGTGTAGTCCCCTCGAGGATATTCGAGATTCTTACTCGATATAGATTCAATCGCGATCCAAGTTACCTTACCGAATCGGTTCCATTCGGACTCGCCCGTGAATCCGGGACGATCGAGTCGGACGGATGTGACGTTCGCCGTCGAATCGAGGAGATCGTATTCGGCCCACTCGGTCTTCGGGTATGTGTGGGTGTGGGTACTGCCACCGTGGGTGTGCGATATCGTACACGTGGCACTTCGACTGAAATCCGCTGGGGCAACCGCCCGGTGGTCGTAGGGAACGTACGCACCCCGGGTCGGGGTCGACCCGGAAACGTATCTATCACGATACCAGGCACCGCCAAAGAGGTCGTTGATGCCGACCCATGCCTTGCGGACTGTATTGAAGTCGCTTTGCCCCCATTTTCGGGACATACTCGCGCCGCTCGAGGTGGGGTAAAGCTCCCCGCCGTTCATTTTCGGGATGGCGATCCGATCTGAGTCCTGCGCGTACTTCGTGTATTGTTCGGCCGCGTGGAGGTTCCGTGAGATGATGCTCTCGTGTTTGGCCTGGTGAACGAGGGCGTCATCAGGGTTTGAGACGTAGAGTTCTTCGGTGTCTGGATTCCATTTCACGTCGGCGTTGTAGACGGGTCGCCACTCACCGTACTGGTTGGTGGCACGCACGAACCACTCACCATCGTTGCTCCTAGGCCCGTCGTAGGTGTTGTTGGCATGTACGTTGATAAACTGCGTTTCTGTGTAGAACGGCATGCTGGAGTAGGGTTTCCACTCATCCTGGATGGGAATCGCGTTGTAATCGGAGAGGTCCGTGATGTAGACATCGCTTGTTGTGGAATACCGAAGCGATTGCGAGGGTGACAGTGTAGCCCGCCCGAGGTCGACTGGGTAGGCCGGGTAGTCGTTCTCGAAATAGCCGGTGTAACTGACATCTGCGGGATCGACATCCGCGTCGTTGTTCGCGAGAACACGATAGGTTTCGTCGTAGGTATTATCGACGCCAGGCTCGGGACTCGGAATGTCATAGATTGGGCCGATACCTGCGGCGTAGACAACGGTGACGGGTGCGATCACGAGGCTGGTCGCTAAAAGGACCATCACGAGGATGCGGAATCCGTGTGACCAGTCCCGGAAAGCGTTCGCGGTGGCCTTCATCCCCACACTAGTTGTGGTAGTGAGTTTCGCTACACACGCGGCGTAGATAGCGTATATACGTCGTCTAAGCCTATCGGCCCAACTGTCCTCGTGTGCCGATCCAGTCTCTCCGTCCCGACGTGAATCAGCCTGAGAGGACATAGTGGATCAGGCTGATGAAGATCGGGAAGGCGAACCCAATGATTGTGAGGACGAACCCGGTTGTTGCCATCGCGAACCCTCGACGGCGGTTGTTGATGGACGGGCTGATGAAGTACGCAATTATGCCGATGACAAGCGTGATAAGACCCGTCCACTTGAGTGCGCTCCCGACCCAACTAGGGAGTGTAACAGCGGCCTTTAGATCGGAAATAAGCGTGCTGAGGTCGGGGCCACTCTGGAGTGGAATAACCGATGCCTGCTGTGTGTGGGTGTCGGTATGCAGGAGTGCGCTCGCCGCAGTATCAACGACAGTATGTAGGAGAGGACCGTGGCTGTACCCGACGAGTTCTGCTAGTATACGCGTGAACGTGGAGATGGCCCGATACCATCCGAGTGGTACGAATGGGCCGGTGATTCCTCGAATGTATGATCCTGTAAGATGGGAAACATCGGTACTTGCCGACAGTACTCCACCGACGGGAATGAGCCAGTCGATAAACAGTTCAAGCGCCTCTAGTTGGAGGGGGTTCATGAGATGGTGTTCTGTCGTCGCCAGCGGTGCCGACGACGCTTGGAGTGGCTAATCTGAGGCTATCTGCGACTAAATATTCTCTTTACCCACACCCTCCACATACGCTACATTCACCACAGTTGTTGTAGATTTGAAAAGTCCTTAACTGCCTGCTGCTTATGAAGGCCGATGGCAAGTCCTGCAAAAATCCAGTCGCTCACCGATACGTCGAGTGACGGCTCGCCCCTCCAGGACGAGCGCGAGTCGCCTGCACGTGACGACACGTGCGAGGGTGACTGCGTCTGTCCGGTGAGCTCCAAACAGGGCACGTCCTCTAGCCCGGAAATGCGAGCACCCTCCCATGCCTGAAATTCAAGTCGACTGGTACTCTCGGGAAGAAGCTGACCGCCTACGCGATCTCCGTGATCGGCACGGGATGATATGGCGCGGCGTCCTTCTTGAGGGAGCCAAACACGCAGAAAGTATAGACCTCCTCAAAGCCCTCGTTGAGTTACACCCAGAACTCGCATACTCTCGACCGGGTGACCACGCTGGCGTTTCTACCGAGCGAACAAATGTCACCGAGCAACTGCACGAGCAGATTCGCGAACGGCAACGTGCCCGCTCAACGACCGAAATCCCACTGTCTGGCTTCACAGATACGGATGTGGACGCTAACACGAACGGTAGTAGTGACGTCGATAGCAAGGGTGATCGTGGCGATAAGGATGCCGAGCACTTTGACGTGAGTGCTGCCGTCGCTCAGGTGCAGGAGAATCGCACCCCCGCTCCCAACCATATGCAGCGGTCGGTTGCGGCCGAACGTACCCGGGAAAGAGAATACGAGCGTTGGGATGCTCAAGCGGCACAGGCCGCCGAAGGTGGTGGACCATTTCACCCCGCGGACGCACACGAGGATGTCGAAGATGTGCTTCGACACCACGGCGACCACGACGAGTGGGATATGGTCGACCCGCGCTATGATTACGAGGGCTATGCTGACGAATACGACGGTGATTTCCGATGAGTCGGTCGTCGAGTCCCTCGGACTACAATACGCGAATCAATATCTCATCTCAAGAGGAGTATGAATGGTTAAATTCGGTTCGGAAAGGTCTCGGACTGACCTGGCGTGGGATGATGTTGAAAGCCGAACAGCGGCTTCTCGCTGCTGAACGAACGTGGCCGCCGGCACTCCGAACCCAGCATGTGGTTTCGGCCCCTGATCAATCGGACGCCGATCTCGAAGTGGGACCCGAGACTGAGGCCGACACTAAGGCCGAAGCAGAGAGTGACAGTGACTCCGAGATTGACGAGGTGGCGAAATGAGCCAGGACGTTCCGGTGGCATCTAATCTTCTCGCCTCGAAGATGTTCGGTGTCTCGGCCCGCAAATTGGCCGAATCGATGGGGCCGCCTCTTATTCTCCCGCTTATACTCTACACTATCGGTCTCCCGCTGCTGGTGACGCTCCCGTTGGTGTTCGTCGGATTCCTCGTGGGACTGTTCATCTATAGCCGCACCCCGCCGGGACAGCGCCCTCTGCAATATGCAGCAGCGATGGCACGGCACCTGCGTGGGCGAACGGATTACGTCTGGAAGCCTCCGGAGCCTAACAAAGACGATCTCGCGTATCACGAACCCTTTGAGGCGTGGATCACGGGACGCCCAAAGTCAGTCGTCGCCGATGCTGACGGAGCTCGTGATGACGCTGACGAGACAGACGCGGAGACGGACGAACCAACGGACCCGGACGACGGCCTTGACGCGGATTGGCCGATCGCGACGTATGGAGGACAAACAAATGACTGAATACGAAGACGCCGGTTCGACGCTGGACCTCATGGATTTCAAGAATGTCCGTGATGGCGGCGTCGTGGAAACGCCTACCACCTATGCGATGGTGATGCAGATACAGCCTCGAGACTGGTTAATCCTCTCCGAAGAACGCAAAGAAAGCCTCTATCTATCGTTCTTGACGTTCCTGCGCGGGGTTCAGTTCCCAACACAGATCCTCTCGATGACGACGGCATACGATCCCGAACCCTACCTCAAGCAGTTTGAGGGAGCCGAAAATATGCTCATCAA
>P_A23_Liq_3_FmtDRAFT_1000154_pt1 | contig 15099 bp, 14 predicted proteins | sample PonA233FremontCA_FD_10237 | JGI IMG/M metagenome (IMG submission 10237)
CTCGCGCTCCGCCGTGACGAACCGTTCGCGGATGCGCTCGCAGACGTGCGCGAGACACACGCACCGAGCCAGCCACACCCGTCGCTCGTCGACCACGCCGAGCGTGCCGTGGCGCGACTCCGGGACGAGTGAGCCGGGCCACGCCGTGTTGTCTCCGGGGCGGATCGTCGCTGTGCCACCCCGATTAAGTGCGCCGCGCGCCACCGACGAGCGTGGAGCGGGAGTACGGCTTCGAGCTCGGTCTGTGTGCGACGTTGGAACGAGAGACGGAGTGGGTACTCGCCCGTCAACTCGGCGGCGCGGTCGCCGACCCGGGCCAGCGCGTCGTCGACGTGGTCGGGGTCGCGCCGGGGCCGGCGTTCGCGGACCGCGCTCGGATCACCGCGAGCACGATCCCCCCGGCGGCGATCGAGGCGGATCTCGGTGTCGGCCGTGCCCGTTCTCCCAAGACCGCGTTCGACTGCCACCCGGGGCGGCGGGCGGACGTCGTCGCCGACGCCGTCGACTGCGGGTTCCTCGTCCGCGAGCCGGACGACACCCAACCTCGCGTCCGCCAGACGACTCGCTACCCCGACGAGTGGGTCGGCGAGCTCGTCGCCGTCGAGAACAAGCCGGATCTGGACCGGCCGGGCGACCTCCGCGAACAACTCCGGCTCGACGCGAGTCTCGCTCTGTTCGACCGAGTCGTGCTCGCGACGGCGACACACGTCACCGGCGCACACCGCAACCGGATTCCCGATCCGGTCGGCATCTGGCGGTTCGACTCCGAGACTGGCGAGCGTCGGGTCGTCCGTCCCGCCGAGCGGCTCCCGACCGACGAGCCGGGGATCGAGCCGCGCGCGTACCGCGACGGCCGGACGGAGGTCGCCGTCGTCTCGCCGGCGAGCAAACGCCGCCAGCGCCGCCGAGTGGCCGAGCGTGCCTACGGAAAGGGGTGGCGACCCGACGCCTACCCGGCGTGTGCGCGGTGTGCCCCGACGGACGACGGCCGACCGTGGTGTGACGCCTACGGCCGCGTCGTCGACCCCGCGAGCGACTGTGGCCCCGACTGCCCTCACTACGACTCCGCGAGTCCGCCCAGGGTCGACACCGAGCGACTGCGTGACGCGCGGACCCCGTGGGAGCGGTCACCCGAGGGGACTGTGGATCGGCAGGTGGGGCTCGATCAGTTCTGAAACCGACCTTTTTCACTCCTCGGGTGGGCGCGCGAAGCGCGCCCACCCAAGGAAAAAATGTCGATCAAAAAGCGCGAGCGCGCCGCTGGGCGGCGCGCTCGCGTCTGCCGTCGTGGTGCCGTTCCGCACCGCCCCGCACTGCGGCCGGACTGCCCCGCACTGCGGCCGCACCGCCCTCGGACCTCCCCAGCTTCGCCCGGAGCGCGAGCGCTCCGGGCTCCCTCGCACGGGCTCGCGCTGGCACGAGGCCAGCGCTGCGCGCGCTCAACCGCCCCGTTGTCGTTGTCTCCGTGGTCGTCGTCTGTCGCGAACAGTTCTCTCGCGTTCGTCGTTTCCGTGCTCACCGTTCGCACCCGAACGCTCAAGCCCACGGTGGTGTTGTGAGAACCCGTGCCAGACAGAACCGTCGAGCTGACGGGTCACATCATCGACTCCGGGATGATGCAACGCGCCTTCGGGGTCGTGATGGACATGGGGGGGTCGTTCCACGTCGAGCAGTTCGACGTCGGCTCGCAGAAGGACGAACGCAGCTACTGTCGGATGCGTGTCGAGGCCGGGGACGGGGATCGACTCCGGTCGATCCTCCACGAACTCCACCAGAACGGTGCGACGGTCGCGGACCCGGTGGACGCGACTGTCGAACACGCGCCCGCCGACCAGGTCGTGCCGAGTGGGTTCTACTCAACGACCAACCACCACACCGAGGTACGCTACGACGGGGAGTGGCTCTCGGTCGCGGGTACGGAGATGGACTGTGCAGTTGTCGTCGAGCCGGACGCTCCCGACGGGCCACGGGCGCAGACGGAACCGCTCTCTGGTGTGGAGGCGGGTGATCTGGTGGTCGTCGGCGAGGCCGGGGTCCGGGTCCACCCACCCGAGCGACCGCGCGACGCCGACGGTCCGTTCGGGTTCATGCAGGGTGGCGTCTCCAGTGAACGCCCCTCGGAGTCGCTCGTCCGAGAGATCGCGCAGGCGGTCGTCGAGACGGACGCCGCCGACGGCACCGTCTTGGCCGTCCCCGGCCCAGCGGTCGTCCACGCGGGCGGTCGAGCGGCGCTGGCGGAGCTGGTCCGGGAGGGGTTCGTCGACGCCCTCTCGACGGGCAACGGCTTCGCCGTCCACGACATCGAGCGCGACCTCTACGGCACCTCGCTGGGGATGGACGTGGACACACTCGACCACCCACGCGAGGGCCACAAACACCACATCCGCGCGATCGGCGCGGTGACCCGCGCGGGGTCGATCCCCGACGCGGTCGACGAGGGGCTCGTCGAGTCGGGTGTGATCTACGAGTGCGTCCAGAACGACGTGCCGTGGGTGCTCGCGGGGTCGATCCGCGACGACGGCCCGTTGCCAGACACGATCACCGACACCGTCGCCGCACAGGCCGCAATCCGCGAACAGGCACAGGAGGCGGATCTGGTGGTGATGTTGGCGACGCTGCTCCACTCTGTCGCGGTCGGTAACTGTCTCCCCTCCGACACGCCGACGATCTGTGTCGACATCGACCCCGCGACCGTCACCCAGTTGGCCGACCGTGGCTCCGCGCAGGCGACCGGAATGGTCACCGACGTGGGGATGTTCCTCCCGCGGCTGGCCGAGGCGGTCACCGACCGACCGGAGCTGCCGGAGTGAGGGGCGTTGTCGGATCGGTACGCCGCGAGGCTGGTTTCGACGGCACGTTTTTACCGAGCGCCGTCACACCGCCGGGTGTGAGAGTACTGCTCGGAGTCGGTGGGACCCCCGACTCGCTGACGGCTTTGGAGCGGACGGTCGACCGCGCGGTGGAGGCGGGCGACGAGTTGACCGTGGCGGTGTTGGACAACGCGGAGTCGGAGCCCTCGCCCGACGGCGTACGCGAGCGAGTCGAGACGGCACTCGGGTCGTCACCGCTCGACGCGGCCGTCCGGCGCGTCGAGGGAGACCCGGGCAGTCGACTCGTCGAGATCGCGGAGACCGAGGGGTTCGACCGGATCGTCATCGGTGGCGGCCAGACCAGCCCGATGGGGAAGATCAACCTCGGCCAGATCGCCGAGTTCGTCCTGTTGAACGCGCCCGTGTCGGTCACGCTCGTCCGGGTACAATGAGCCGGACCTACCCCGACACTCCCGCCGGTCCGTACGAGCCGCCGCCGGTGACGACCACCGACCGAGAGGACCGCGAGATCCAACTCCGGGTGTTCACCGGCGACGACGGCGAACTGGAGGCGGCCGTACAGATGTACGAGGGGTTCGACGCCGCAGATCGCGCACAGGGTATCCCGCCGGGGAGTGAACGACGCGTTCGCGAGTGGCTCGACACGATCACCGGGGAGCGGTGCCACAACGTGTTCGCGTGGGACGGCGAGACGGTCGCCGGTCACGCCACGCTCGTTCCCGACGACGACGCCCACGAGCTGGCCATCTTCGTCGATCAGGCGTACCAGGGTGCGGGCATCGGTACCGCGTTGATCCGGGCGTTGTTGGGGTACGGGGCCCGTGTCGGTATCGAGCACGTCTGGCTCACCGTCGAGCGGTGGAACCGCGCGGCCGTCGCACTCTACGAGAAGGTCGGGTTCGAGACCGCCAGCGCCGAGTCGTTCGAACTGGAGATGGCCGCTCGCCTCGCGGGGCCGGCCTCCGGAGCCGACCCAACTGGTGGCGACGAGGGTGACGAGACAGACGAGAGCACTGAGCCCGACGAGAGTAGTGCCGGTGACGAGAGTAGTGTGAGTGACGAGAGAAGTACAGACAGAGAGAACGACAGAGCCAGTGGCGGAGGCGAGGCCTCCGGAGATGGGGGGAGGCCCGGCGGTGACGAGCCAGACGGAAACGACACGGACGACGACATCGTCACCACGACGAGAGGCGACTGTGACGGGAACACCGAGTTCGACACGGGGTAACTGGGGGTCGTTCTCCGTCCCGACCGCGTGATTTAGGAGGTTCCAAACGCTGTCTTCGAGTGGACCCAGATGGCCTCTACCGACCGGACTGCGACGGTGCTGATCGTCGACGACGAGCAGAACCTGACGACGCTGTACGCGGCGTGGTTGGAGCCGGACTACGACGTGGTGACCGCCACCGGGGGGGAGGAGGCCATCGCGAAGCTCGACGACGACCTCGACGTGGCGTTGTTGGACCGGCGAATGCCGGAGACGAGCGGCGACGAGGTGTTGTCGGAACTCCGTCGAGAGGACGTGGGCGCGCAGGTGGCGATGTTGACCGCCGTCGAGCCGGACGCGAGCATCTCGGAGATGCCGTTCGACGACTACGTGACGAAGCCGGTCGAACGCGAGGAGGTCCACGCCACCGTCGAGGTGTTGTTGGAACGCCAGCAGTACGACCGCCAGAGCCGGGAGTTCTTCTCGCTAGCCTCGAAGAAGGCGGCGCTGGAGTCGGGGAACGAACACGGTACCGAGGAGTACGACGAGATCGTCGGCCGGATGGCCGAGATCCGCGAGGAGATGGACCGCACACTCGACACGCTCACCGCACAACAGGCGTTCGCGGAGTTGGACGTGGCACCCGGCGACGGCACCGGGTGACGCTCGTCAGACGGACAGAACGGGTTGGCTGGCGTACAACAGGACGTACTCGGCAGCCCTCTCCAACACCGCACCCGGATCGCCGCCGAGCGGTTCGCGTGGCACGACGATGAAGTCGGCGTCGATCTCCTCGGCAGTGTCGAGAATCGCGCTGCCCGGGTGGGTGCTCTTCCGGCGCGTGGAGTAGCCGTACGCGATCGCCGTCGACGCCTCCACCCCGGCGTCGGTACAGCGTTCGCGGACGGTGTCGGTGAACGACTCCGTCTCGGCAGCGACCTCTTCGTGGGCGACTGCGTCGGTCTCGATGGCCCGTACCGCGTCCTCGCCGAGCACGTACACCGCGTGGATCGCCGCCTCGTAGCGCCGTGCGATCGCGACGGCGTACTCGACGGCCGCCAGCGACTCCTCGCTCCCGTCGACCGGGATCAACACGCGATCAACTTCGAGCGCGGCGTCCATACGACGCGGGTCGGCGTGGTGACTGATATTCCTTCCCCTCGCAGTGTCGGCCGCTCGTCTCTCCGTCTCGGGGTGTCGAGCGTGCTCACTCCGCCGGCGACCCAGTCGTTTATGTTCTGCCCCGGGCAACTCGGCTCGTGATCGACACCATCGTCGTCGCCACCGACGGCTCCGCGAGCGTCCAGCGTGCGGTGGCCGTGTCGCTGGATCTGGCGGCTCGGTTCGAGGCGGCGGTCCACGCGTTGTACGTCGTCGACAGCAGCGAGGTGGACTCCTCGCCCACGGCAGTCCGTGAGCAGATGCGCAACGCGCTTCAGGAACACGGCGGCGCGGCCATCGTCGACGTACAACGGCGCGCCGCGGCGCTCGACTGTGACGTGACTGCGGTCGTCAGGGAGGGCCGCCCGGCCGACCAGATCTCCGAGTACGCCCGAGAGATCGACGCCGATCTGGTCACGGTCGGCACTCGGGGCCGGCACGGGGAGAACCGCTTCCTCGTCGGCAGCGTCGCCGAGCGGGTAGTTCGCTCGTGTCCCGTCCCGGTGTTGACCGTCCGCCAACTGGCCGACGACGACGCCGAGGCCGTCTCCGACGAGGTGGTTCCCACGGCAGAGGCGGACAGTCCGGCGACCGACACGACGGGCGGCCGGTGACGACCCGACCGCGAGGAGCGGGGTGGCCGTCCCCCCGGCGCACGGCCCGGATTTAAGTTCACAGATCCCCGACAGTCGGGTAGTATGGCTGGCGACATCTCCGAGGCGCTCGCGTTCGACCTGGGGGACGACGACGAGGAGCTGTCGCTGACCGACCGCGTCCGTCGGACCGTCGAACTGCTCCGCGGGGCGAACCTCGACACCCGGCCGTACAGACCGGGCGACGGACAACTAGCGACGTTCACCGTCCCGGAGGGCCACGAGGAGGTGGAACGGTACTGGGTGAACGCGCCGTACGCGTACGTCGTGATCACACACGACCCCGAGGCGGCAGAACAACACTACCACGCCGTCGAGCCGGAGCTGGACGGGTTCGAGCGGGAGCTTCTCGCGCGAGTCGTCGAGGACATCCGCGATCCGTTGTTGTTCCGCGAGGGAGCGGGGCGCGCCGGCGAGGAGACGCTCACCGAGGAGCTCGCGCGGTTGTTGGAACAGTACGGTGCCGAAGTCGAGATGGGGAGCTTCCACTCGTTGTTGTACTACCTGCTGCGCGACTTCCGACGGTACGGGAAGGTGGACCCGTTGTTCCACGACCCGCACATCGAGGACATCTCGTGTGACGGCTACGATCTACCAATCTTCGTCTACCACGACCGCCACACGGACATCAAGACGAACGTCGTCTTCGGACCCGAAGAACTGGACAACTACGTCACCAGGCTGGCCCAGCGGTCCGGCAACCACGTCTCTGTCGGCGAGCCGATCGTCGGAACGACGCTGCCGAACGGTGCTCGCGTCGAGTTGACACTCGGTGAGGAGGTCACGCCACGCGGGTCGGCGTTCACGATCCGGAAGTACGCCGAGGAACCGTTCACACCGGTGGACCTGATCGAGTACGGGACCTTCTCTGTCGAGCAGATGGCGTACTTCTGGCTGTGTATCGAACACAACAAGAGTCTGATCTTCGCGGGCGGCACCGCGTCCGGGAAGACCACCTCGATGAACGCGGTGTCGATGTTCATCCCGCCGCGCTCGAAGGTGCTCACGATCGAGGACACCCGCGAGCTCTCTCTGTACCACGACAACTGGCTGTCGTCGGTGACGCGCGAACAGACGGGCGAGGGGTCGGACATCGACATGTACGAACTGCTGCGGTCGGCGCTGCGACACCGTCCAGAGTACATCATCGTCGGCGAGGTGCGTGGTGGCGAAGCCGTCACCCTGTTCCAGGCGATGAACACGGGCCACACGACGTTCTCGACGATGCACGCCGACTCCATCGAGACCGTCATCAACCGGTTGGAGAACGAGCCGATCAACGTCCCGCGGGCGATGGTTCAGAGTCTCGACATGTTGTCGATCCAGACGCTCACCCGGTTCGGTGGAGAACGCGTCCGGCGGGCGAAGACGGTCGGTGAGATCGGCGGGATCGACCAACGGACCGGGGAACTCGACTACTCGTCGGCGTTCCAGTGGCTCGCGAACAGCGACGAGTTCCAACGCAACGACTCCTCGTTGCTCGACGAGATCCAAGAGGAGCGTGGGTGGAGTCGGTCGGAGCTCCTCTCGGAGATGGAGGACCGCCAACAGTTCCTCAGACGCCTGCTCGACCGGAACGTCACCGACTACCGGACGTTCACCGCGTTGGTCAACGAGTACTACGCCGACCCCGAGGAGACGATGCGTCGGATCGAGTCGGACGGGTTGATCGACGCCGTCGGTCCAGAAGCGGAGGGACCGACGGAGCCCGACCAGGTGGGGCCGGACACGGACGGGACGGGCGGCACCGGCGTCGGTGCCGAGACGGACGGCGGACTCGGCTCTCGGTAGATGGTCTCCGAGCTCCTCCCGTTGGTCGGCGCGATCCTCCTCGTGACGCCGTTGGTCGTCGCCCAGTTCGACGACCGGACGGACCGGGTACTCACCCGCGTGGCGGTGACGCTCTTCGGCCAGTACGTCGCTCGGGAGAGCGAGCAGAAGGCCGAGCAACAACGACGGATGCGGGCCGCACACAGAGGCGACACCCACCGGTCGTTCGCGGCACAGACGTGGTTGCTCGCGACCGTGCTGGGGGTGTTCGGCGGCGTGGTCGGCGTGTACGTCATCGGTGGCGTGTTAGTCGCGTTGGAGGTCACCGGCAGTCAACTCGCACCGCAGTTGCCACCGGCGTTGTCGTTCGTCGCCGACTTCGACACGGCCCGTGATCTGGGCGTCGCCCAACTGTTCCCGATCCTCCTGTTGTCGTCGGCGACGTTCGGCACGTTGTTCGGCGTGGGGAGCTACTACTTGCGGTGGCTGTTGCTCGACAACACGGCGTACGCGCGGGCCGGGAAGATCGAGGCGACACTCCCTCGGACGGTGGCGTTCGTCTACGCCCTCTCGCGGTCCGGCATGTCGTTCCCGAAGGTGATGAACACACTCGCCGAGAACGAGAACGTGTACGGCGCGGCGGCGCGGGAGTTGGGGGTCGCGGTCCGAGAGATGGAGACGCTCGGCGCGGACCCACTGACGGCGATGGACCGGCTCTCCGACCGCACCCCATCGGACAACATGTCGGAGTTCGCCGGCAACCTGTCGTCCGTGCTCGGGAGTGGGCGCAACCTCTCGGAGTTCCTCAACAACCAGTACCACCGGTTCCAGGAGGAGGCGGAGTCCCAACAGGAACAGTACCTCGAGATCCTCTCGACGATGGCGGAGGCGTACGTGACAGTGCTCGTCGCGGGCCCGTTGTTCCTGATCACGATCCTGGTCGTGATCGGGCTGGTGTTGGGCCAGGAGACGATGACGATCCTCCGACTGATCGTCTACGTCGGAATCCCGTCGGCGACACTGGCGTTCGGGGTGTACATCGACTCCGTCTCGCGACGAGGACAGGCCGACGCCGACACCGAGGAGTACACCGACCCTCGGACGGCGTTCGTCTCGGGGCAGGTCGCCGAGTTCGACGACGACCGGCACGACGACACCGGTGCGACCGCCGTCACCTCGGCTCCGACAGACGGGACACCCCCGAACGAGTCGCCGGTGGGCGACCACACGGACGGCGACTCGCGCCCGACTCCGGACGGTGGGACGGTCGCAGACGAGGGGGAGATCGACGGAACCGGCCCCTGGACAGCGAACAGAGAACGGCTGGCGGTGTACGACACAGTCGCGGAGTACGTCGACGCCATCCGGCGTCCGGGGCGACTGCTCCGGCGACGGCCGAGCGCGACACTGTGGGTGACGCTCCCGGTCGTGTTGATCTGGATCTTCACACGCGCGGGAGCGGTGCCGGCAGACGTACTGGCGGCCGCTCGCACGCTCGACGCACCGGTCGTCGAGGGGCTGGTGTTGGTGTTGGGCGTCTTCGCCGTCGTCTACGAGTACGAGAACAGACGGACGGCCGCACTCGAGGAGGCGGTCCCGGACTTCCTCGACCGGTTGGCGTCGATCAACGACGCCGGGATGTCGGTCGTCGAGAGCGTCGAGGTGTTGTCGAACGACGAGGTCGGCGCGCTCACGCCGGAACTGAGACGCACCTGGCGCGACATCGAGTGGGGTGCAGACCTGGAGACGGCGTTCCACCGGCTGCGCGAGCGGACGGAGTCAGTGATGGTGACACGAGCGGTGGCGTTGACGACGAACGCGGTCGCGGCCAGCGGCGACGTGGCACCGGTGATGAAGATCGCGGCCGACGAGGCCCGTTCTACCCAACAGCTCCGGCGGGAGCGCCGGCAGGTGATGCTGACGTACATGATCGTCATCTACGTCTCCTTCTTCGTGTTCCTGGGGATCGTCGGTGCCCTGACCACCGCGTTCATCCCGGCGATCGAAGGGGCACAGATCGGCTCTGCCGCCTCCGGTGCCGGGTCGGTTCCCGGTGTCGGAGGCGGGGAGAGCCCGCTCGGAGGAATTCAGGATGTCGACGCCGGCCAGTACGTGGTGTTGTTCTTCCACGCTGGGATCGTTCAGAGTCTCTCGTCGGGGTTCATCGCCGGACAACTCGGCGAGGGGAACGTCCGCGACGGGGTGAAACACGCCACGCTGATGCTCGTGTTCTCGTACGTGGTGTTCGTGTTCTTCGTGTGAGGAGACGCGACCGATCGAACGACAGACAGTGTGTGGCCGACACACCGACTCGAATCGACACTGGCGTACAGCCAGGAACCGACGGGGAACCACAGACAGATGGAACCCGACGACACTGGAGACGGCGCGACAGACCAGACACCAGACGACGTGGCGGACCAGACACCGGGCGAAGCAGAGAGTCGTGCGACACACCAGAAACGGAGCGTCGCAGCGACGTACGACCGGATCGCCGACCACTTCGCCGAGACCAGACACCACCCGTGGCCGGAGGTCCGGGAGTTTCTGGCCGACCGGAGCGCCACGGTCGGTCTGGATGTCGGTGCCGGCAACGGCCGCCACGCGGAGTTGTTGGCCGAGCGGACACGACGGGTACTCGCCGCCGACGTGAGCGAGGAACTGCTCGCGACGGCCCGTGACCGAGCAGTCGATCGGGACTACGCGACGGCGTTGACACCCGTCGCGGGTGACGCCGGACGGCTCCCGGTGACGACGGACGCCGTCGGGCTCGCAGTGTACGTCGCCACACTCCACCACCTGCCGACCCGCGAGACGCGGGTGGCGTCGCTCTCGGAGTTGGCCCGGACGTTGGAGCCGGGCGGCCGCGGACTCGTCTCCGTCTGGAGTACCGCTCACGACCGGTTCGACCGCGAGACCGGCTTCGACACGACTGTCGACTGGACACTCCCGGGCGGGGAGACGGTGCCGCGGTTCTACCACGTGTACGACCCCGCGGAGTTCCGCGAGGACCTCCGTCGGAGCGCGCTGACGACCGTCTCGACGCGCGTCTCCAGCGGGAACTGCTACGCCGTCGTGAGACCGTGAGCCGGCGGGATCGGGCCAACGCTGCGTCTGGCAGTTGTGGTGGTCGAACTTCCTGCCCTCGTCGTGACGACAGGAGAACGTCGCCAGTGTGTGCCACCTGCTTCTCAGTGTGTGTAGGCGAACAACACGAACGGTCGACAGGGCAGAGTACGCGGCAGTCGGCAGACTGTTCGATCCGAACACGGTCTCCCGCGCCGTCGCGACCGGTGTGCTGGTGAGTGCGACCGTCGGCGAGGGACGGGGGGCTGTCGACGCGGTCGTCGAGCAGGGCGGGAGAGTCGGCCGGAGTGACGCGTCGTCCGAGCGAGAGGGGGCGTCGAGTGGACACGGCGAGAAGCCCGTCACACGGGGCGTCGAGTGGGCACGGCGAGAAGCCCGCCACACGGGGTGGCGAGTGGGTTGAGCGAGCACAGGAGACTGCCCGAACGTGGCGCACGGACACCGAGGCGTAGAGAGTCTCGAGGGCGACTCCCGACAGAGCGGTCACTGTTCTGTCCAGAGCGACGCTCCCGTGTGTCGGAGTCCGGTTCGATCCGGGCGACACCGTCGGTCACCGACTCTCAGAGCTCCCACACTGCGTCCAGCTGGGAGGCGACTCAGAAGCTACAAATCCACCCAGTCGTGAGTGGCGGTATGGACGCGGACCCGTTCGTCTGGGACGGCGGCGAGGTGGTCCCGGGCGAGACGGCACACGTACGGTTCCCGGTCAGCGAGACGTACCTGGGCGACACGGTCGCGGCACCGGTCACCATCGTCTGTGGCGAGCAGCCGGGGCCGACGGTGTTTCTGACCGCGGCGGTCCACGGTGACGAGCTCAACGGCGTCGCGGTCGTCCGCGAGGTGGCACAGGAGTGGGACCACGACAGTGTCCACGGGACGCTGGTGTGTCTCCCAGTCGTCAACACGCTCGGGTTCGTCACCCAACAACGGTACCTCCCGGTGCAGGATCGGGATCTCAACCGGGCGTTCCCCGGGAGTCCGAACTCGACGAGCGCCAAGCGGATCGCCCATCGGATCTACGAGCAGTTCCTCTCGCAGTGTGATCTGGGGCTCGACTTCCACACGTCGACCCGCGGGCGGACGAACATGTTCCACGTCCGTGCGGACATGGACGACGACGCCGTCGCGCGACTCGCTCGCGCCTTCGGGACGAACCTGATCATGGACACGGCGGGCTCGGAGGGGATGCTCCGGCGAGAGCTGTCGGACGCGGGCGTCCCCACCATCACCGTCGAGATGGGGGAGGCACACCGGTTCGAGCGAGAACTGATCGACCACGCGTTGGCGGGTGTCGAGAGCGTCTTCGCGGAGTACGGCGTCTACCCGGACCGAGAGGTGCGGTGGCCAGGGTGGCGCACCACCGTCTCCGGGTGGGACGACAAGACCTGGCTCCGGGCCGACAGCGGCGGGATCGTCGAGGTCCACGCCGGTCGCGGAGCGCTCGTCTGCGAGGGGGAACGAGTGTGTACGATCACCAACCCGTTCAAGACCGAACAGACTGTCGTCGAAGCACCGTTCACGGGTGTCGTCGTCGGGGTGTTGGAGAACCCGGTCGTCTACCCCGGCAACCCGTTGTGTCACCTCGCGAGCGTCGAATCCGACGTACAACGCGCGATCGAGTCGGCCCGAACCGACGGGACGACCGACGGTGGTGACGTGCCGGCGGCCGGCGAGTGAACTGTCACACTCCGGTGTCGTCCCCGTTCCGCGAGGGTGAGGAAGGAGGTTTTCGCCTTCGCAAGCTACTTTTTCGTTCATCGTAAAGATACGGGTATGAGTTCGTCGTCGACGGCCGACCGGGTGTTGGCCGCCCTCGAGGCCGACGCACAAGCCTCTCACGCCGAGATCGCAGAACGGGCGGAGGTGTCGAAGCCGACAGTCAGGAAGTACATCAGACAGTTGGAAGACGACGGTGTGATCGTCGGCTACTCTGCCGACGTCGATCCGAAGAAGCTCTCCGGGCAGACGATCGCCATCGTCGGGATCGAAGCCGAGAGCGACCGGTACGTCGACGCCACCCGTGGACTACAGGAGGTCGACGCCGTCGAACGGCTCTACACCTCCTCGGGGGACCACATGTTCATGGCAGAGGTCCGCGCAGAGGACGGGGAGGATCTCGGTGCCGTCATCGAAGAGGAGGTGCTCGCCGTCGACGGTGTCGAGGCAGCCCACCCGTCCGTCCTCCAAGAACGACTGAAGTGAGCCGCCTCACTGTTGGCCGTCTCCACACTCCTCGCCGTCCGCACGGACGGGTCCCTCGACGCGGTACTCGACGGTGTCTGCTGCGACGGAGGTGCTGTACACCGCCCAGTAACGGCGTTTCGCGACATCCGTCACGGGAGGTGGCCGACCCCCGAGGCCCTCCACGACCCCCTCGTCGAGCCGCGAGTCGAGGTCCGGCGAGGTGACGCGGACCCGGAACCCGTCCGACAGTGCGGTCGCCGTCACCGCCCCCGTGGTCTCGTCGTCGCCGAGCCCGGCCGCGAACAACCGTTCGACTGTCCGTGTCAGCACCGACTGCTCGACGGCGAACGTTCCCTCCGTGGTCACACCGACGCTCGGTGGGCCACCCAGTTTCGCCCGCGCGGCCTCACAGGCGAACTGCAGCGACGCACCGTCTCTCACGGCCGTCTCTGCCGACTCCGGTGTGTCCGTAGACCCTTCTCCGGCGGCGTCCGACGCGACACTCGACGCTGGTGTCGCGCCGACGGCATCGACATCGCCGTTCGCGGTGGTGAGGTCGGACAACGCTGTCTCGAGAAGCGTTCGGACGGTCGCGTCGTCTGCAGGGTCGGCGACAACTCCAGCGGTGGGGTCGCGGGCCGCGAGGTGGTCACGCGCCGTCTCGACGGCCGCGACGGCGTCGGCCACACGATCCAACGGGACGTACTGTCTGTCGCCGACGAGCGTCGTCGGGAGGACGACCCCGAGTACGGCCGGCTCGCCGCGGTAGCTGATCCGTCCGCCGTACACTTCCACCTCCACGGTGCCCCCGTCGGCTCGCAGCCCCGTGACGACGTAGTGAAGCGCGTCGGCTTCGCCGTTCTCCCGGCGGCGCAGTGACTGCCGTACCCGGTCACGATCGACGGGGGCGACCGTCTCCACGACCGGCGTGTCGACGAGCTCGGTGCGATCGTAGCCGAACAGGTTCGCGAGCCGACTGTTCACCTCGCGGTACACCCCGTTCTGGCTCGTCCCGATCCCAACGACACTCTGTTCGAACAGTTGTCGGTAGCGTTGTTCGGCGGTCCGACGGCGACGCCGCTCGCGAGCCCGTTCACTGGCGTTCTCTACCCGGCGGACGAGGAGATCGTACCGATCCCGCCCGGCACCCTTCTGGATGTAGTCGGAGACACCCGCCCGGACGGCCTCGGTGGCGATCTCCTCGGAGCTTCTGCCGGTGAACAACACGAACGGGAGATCCGGGTCGATCTCGCGTGCAGCCGAGAGGAACGACAACCCGTCCATCTCCGGCATATCGTAGTCGGAGACCACACAGTCGACGGTCGACTCGCGGACTCTGTCCAACGCCGCCGTCGGCGAGCCGACGGCCGTCGCGTCGACCGCGTCGCTCCGCAGTTCGAGCATCTCGACGGTCAACTCCGCGAAGTTGGGATCGTCGTCGACGCACAGTACGTCGATCTGATCGTCACCACGCACTGTGGTAACGTGTCTCGTGTGAGAGACATAACAGTTGCGGGACCAGCGGTGCTCGTGTCCTGGCTACTGTCGGGGGCTGTCGTCTCCGGTGTCGGCTACGGCTCACTCGTCCGTCTCGGCTCCCGGCTCTCCAGTTTCGTAGGCACCCGCCTTCCGGAGTTGGCCGGCACGCTCCAACACCTCGGGTGTGCGGCACACGCCGGCTGCTCCGCCCGCCTGCGGGACGACACAGTTGTTGCAGTTCTCGCAGACGACGGCCGCGTCGTCTGCGTCCAACAGCCGTGCCGGCAGCCGCGGTTCCGCGTAGAACGGTCGCCCCATCCCGACGGCGTCACAGGCGTCGCCGAGCAGTGTGTCGATCTGTGGGCGGTCGCGGACGCCGCCCTCCAACAACACCGGCACGTCCACGCGGTCGCGGACCCGTCGACAGAGCTCGGCGTTCCACGCGGGCTCGAAGTCGAACTGCAACGACTCGACCCAGTTGGCGAGCGCGACTGTCGCGGCCCGCAGCGGCGACCCGAACGCCGCCGTGTACCCCCCCTGGTGCCGGTCGTCCCGCCACGCAGCGTCCGGGAACTCCCCACGGATCACCGACATGTCCCAGAAGACGGAGCCGTTCACTGGCACCACCCCGTCGTAACCCGTCGTCGCGAGCCGCTGAGCGAGCCGCACAGTCTCTCGGACACTCCGGTAACGACGGACGAACGGCGGGGCCTCGGTCTCGGCGGGG
>P_A23_Liq_3_FmtDRAFT_1000155_pt1 | contig 14986 bp, 13 predicted proteins | sample PonA233FremontCA_FD_10237 | JGI IMG/M metagenome (IMG submission 10237)
CGAGGCCGCGGTCGCGCCGCCGCCGACCCGGACGCGACCGTCGAGGTCGTCGCGGGCTCGGGAGAGTAACGGGCCGTGCGGTCGGCGGTCGTGCCGGTTCACGGGGCTGGAGGTCGTGTCGGTCTGCGCGGTCAGAGGTCGTACCGGTTCACGACCTGTCGCAGCTGCTCCTCGCGCCCGTTCATAGCGTCCTCGCGGAGCGCTTCCTCGTCGGCGGTCGGACAGTCGAGGTCGGGGACCGGCGTGGGGCGCCCGTCGTCGTCGAGCGCGACGAAGGTGAAGTAGGAGGTGGTGGTCCGGCGCGTCTCGTCCGTGCGGGGATTCTCCGCGCGCACGTCGACCTTCACGTCGACGCTCGTCCGGCCGGTGTTGAACACGTATCCCTCGACGATCGCGACCTCGCCCATCTCGATCGGCGAGATGAAGTCGACGTGGTCCATCGACGCGGTGACCACCTGTCGGTTCGAGAACCGCATGCCGGCGATGGCGCCGCAGATGTCCATCCAGTGGAGCACGGCGCCCCCGAGCGCCCGGCCGAGGTTGTTCGTGTCGTTCGGGAGGAGCATCTCCGTCATCTCCGTGTGCGAGGAGGCGAGCGTCGCGGTCTCGTCCATGCCCGTGGTGGGAGATGCGGCAACTTGAACGACGGGCTTCGGCGCGGGCCCGCCGCCCGCCGAGTCCGGGGCCCCGGGCTCAGCGCTCCTCCGATGGGTCGCCGTCGCCGCTAAACTGGACCGAGTCGGGCGGTCGCCCCGCTTCGTCTATCACCTCGTCGGTGACGACGATCGGACAGTCGAGGCGCACGGCGAGCGCGAGCGCGTCGGAGGGACGGGCGTCGAAGACGAACCGCTCCGGCTCGCCCTCCTCGTAGCGCTCGGCGTCGACCTTCGCGTAGAAGGTGCCGTCGCGGAGGTCGTCGACGCGGACGCGGTCGATGGCGCCGCCGAACTCCGTGAGGATGTCAACGAGCAGGTCGTGCGTGAGCGGTCGGTCGAACGGTTCGCCCTCCAGCGCCATACCGATCGATCGGGCCTGGTCGCCGCTGACGAATATCGGGACGTACTCGTCGCGCGCGGAGAGGATCACCGCCGGGACGTCGCCGCTCGGCGCAGACCCCGCACCGACCCCGACGACCTCGGCTTCGTGTTCCATATCGGAACGTGGTGACGGCCGCTTGAATAGCTGTCCCACGCGCGTCCCGTTCGGTCCGCGACCCCCGCCGCCCTAGCTCGACGCTCGGTACCAGTACGCCCACGCCAGCGTGAAGACGAGCGCGGCGGCGACGAAGAAGACGACCCCCGGCTCGACGAGCGAGACCGCGTACTCCGCGAGCGGGCGGCCGACGAGGTCGACCGCACTGTCGGCGCCGTCGGCGGCGGTGTTCTGGTCGGGGACGCTCTCTATCGAGGGGCCGTCGGTGCTGGCCGTCCCAACGTCGTCACCGCCCGAGGCGCTCGTCCGCGGGTCCGCGAGCGAGCCGACCGCGAGGAGCCGCTGGGCGGCGACCGCGGCGAGTCCGATGATCCCGTACCCGCCGAGCAGACGCATGAGCGCGGTCTTGATCCCCGTCGACTCCTCGGAGCCGCCAGCGAACAGCACGAGCGGCTCGTCCGCTGCGGCGTACACGTCCATCTCGCGGCCCTTCTCGGAGTAGGCGGTGTCGACCACCTCCACGAGGTCGGCCTCGTCGAGCCGGGAGAGGTGGTACTGGACGTTCTGGAGCGAGGTGTCGACCTCGTCGGCGATCTCCGACTTCGTCGCCGGGCGGTCGTGGAGCGTCGAGAGGATCGCGCGCGCCGTCTCGGAGCCGAGGGCCGCGATGAGGTCGTCGGCCTCGTCGTCGTCGACGCCGACGACCCGGGGCTCGCGCTCCTCTGGCGTCGCGTCCGGCAGGGAGGGCAACAGCCGGGACATACGACATCCTGTGGCGCGTGAGGATACAAACTTGTTGGATCGTTGGGGACGGGGTCGACCCCGCCCGAGCGGGAGCCGGGACCGACGCACAAACCCTAAACGCGGTGACCGAGTACGTCGGGTGATGACAGAGACGTCACGGGGGACCGACGACGAGGCACCCCCGTCGACCGACAGACCGCCGCGCACCGACGGCGGCGACCTCGACCGGGAGCCGGGCCGCGGACCCGCCGCCGACGGCGAGGGGAGCGTGACGGTCGTCGGGACCGCGCACGTGTCGGAGCGCTCCGTCGACGAGGTCGAGGAGACGATAGAGCGGGAACGCCCCGACGTCGTCGCGGTCGAGCTCGACGAGGGGCGCTACCGCCAGATGAACGGCGAGACGCCCGACGACCTCGACGCCGGCGACCTGCTCAGGGGGAACACGGTGTTCCAGTTTCTGGCGTACTGGATGCTCTCGTACGTCCAGACCCAGCTCGGCGAGCGGTTCGATATCGAGCCGGGCGCCGATATGAAGGCCGCCGTTGACATCGCCGAGTCGCTCGGCATCGACGTCGCCTTGGTCGACCGCGACATCCAGACCACGATCCAACGCTTCTGGGCCCGCATGACGATCACGGAGAAGCTCCGGCTCGTCGGCGGGCTCGCGTTCGGCGTCAGCGACCCGCGGGTCGCCGGCGCGATCGGCGGGCTCCTGGTCGGGATCCTCGCCGGGCCGGCCATCGGCCTCTTCGGCGGCGCCGTCGGGATCACCGACGCGATCCTGACGAGCGTCGCCGCGGGCGTCCTCGTCGCGCTCGGCGTCGGGATCGCCGTCGACCAGGTCGGCTCGCTCGCGCTCTCCCCGGACCAGCGGCTCTACGCCGCGGTCGGCACCGGGCTCTCGACCGGCGTCGCCGCCGGGGTCACCGGGGCCGCGAACGGACCCGTCTCGGCGTACCTCGGCGGGTTCCCCGTTGCGGCGATCGGGGGCTTCGGGATCGGGATCGGCCTCGGTCTCGTCGTCGGCGCCGTCCTCGCGATCGCGGTCAGCGGGTTCGGCGGCGGCGAGGTGGACCCGGAGGCCGGGGGTATCGAGGAGCTGGACGCCGCGGACCTCACCGACACGGACGTGGTGACGATGATGATGGAGGAGTTCCGGCAGTTCTCCCCGGGCGGCGCGGAGGCGCTCATCGACGAGCGCGACGCGTTCATCGCCCACCGGCTCGTCGCGCTCCGCGAGGCCGGGCACGACGTGGTCGCCGTCGTCGGCGCGGGCCACCAGGCGGGGATCGAGCGGTACCTCGCCGAGCCCGCGACCCTCCCGGCGATGGACGACTTGGTCGGCGAGGAATCGGGACGCGGGCTCCCCTGGAAGAAGGCGATCGGCTACGCGATCACCGTCGGCTTCGTCGGCTTCTTCCTCCTGCTGGCGCTCGGCGGCGCCGGCAACGCGTTCCTGCTCCGGCTGTTCGGCGCGTGGTTCCTGATCAACGGCGTCTTCGCCTTCGCCTTCGCGAAGGTCGCCGGCGCACGCTGGCTCTCGGCGGGCGTCGGCGGCGCCGTCGCGTGGATGACCTCGATCAACCCGCTGCTCGCGCCCGGCTGGTTCACCGGCTACGTCGAACTGCGGAGCCTGACCGTGAACGTGGCGGACATCGGCGCGCTCAACGACCTGCTCGGCGACGAGACGCGGTCGGTCGGCGAGTTAGTCTCCGCGATGCTCGACGTGCCGCTTTTCCGGCTCATCGTCGTCGTCGCGATGACGAACGTCGGCAGCATCGTCGCGAGCTTCCTCTTCGCGGCGTACGTCATCCCGGCGATGTTCGGCGCCGAGGTCGGCGGCGTCGACGAGGTCGGGCGGCTGCTCGTCGAGGGCGCGGTCAACGGCGCCGACCTCGTGCGCGGCGCCGTGGGGGGGATCGCATGAGCGGCGGCGCGACGTTCTCGGGGCGGCGAATCGCGGGGCTCTACTTCAGCGGCGCGGAGCTCCGCGACCTGCTCGTCGCGTGGCTCGCCTTGGGCGTGGCGTTCACCCTGTTCTTCGTCGGCGGCTCGGCCGGGATCGGTCGCATCCTCGCCGCGGGCGTGATCCCGCCGCTGTTCGTCGGGCTCGCGACCGCTGGGGTCGCCTTCCTCCTCCACGAGGTCGCGCACAAGGTCGTCGCGGTCCACTACGACCAAGTCGCGGAGTTCCGCGCGGACAACAGCATGCTGTTCCTTGCCGTGATGAGCTCGCTCCTCGGGTTCATCTTCGCCGCGCCCGGCGCCGTCCACCACCGCGGGCGGCTGACGCCGCGGGAGCACGGGCATATCGCGCTCGCCGGCCCGGCCGTGAATCTCGGGCTGATGGCCGTGTTCTTCCCGCTGTTCGCGCTCGGCGGGCTCCTCGGCAGCGAGCTCGTGACGATCCTCGGCGCGCGCGGCATCGCGATCAACGCGTTTCTCGCGGCGTTCAACCTCGTCCCGTACGGCCCGCTCGACGGGAAGACGGTGCTGTCGTGGAGCAAGCCGGTCTGGGCGGCCGTCTTCGTCCCCTCGGTCCTGCTCGCCGTCGGGCTCGTCTTCGTCGTCGGGCTCGGCTTCGGCGGCCCGTTCTGAGCCGCGGTCGGGCGACCGCCGCGCGTCCGGCGGCTTCGCCCGGAACGGTGCGTTTTTGCTCCGCCGGCGTGCCTCCACACACATGACCGAGGGCGACGGGAGCGGCGGCGGGGGACCGGACGGCGACGACGAACTCACCTACGCGGACGCGGGCGTCGATATCGACGCGAGCGAGGCCGCCACCGCCGCGCTGATCGGCGCGGTCGGCTCGGACTCCGACGCGGACGGCTCGGGGAGCGACTACGCGGGCCTCCTCGATATCGGCGACCGCTACCTCGCGCTCGCGACCGACGGCGTCGGGACGAAGCTCCTCGTCGCGGAGGCGCTCGGCGACTACTCCACGGTCGGNATCGACTGTATCGCGATGAACGTCAACGACCTCGTCGCGGCCGGGGTCCGCCCCGTCGCGTTCGTCGACTACCTCGCCGTCGACGAGCCGGACGAGCGGTTCGCCGAGCAGGTCGGCGAGGGGCTCGCTCGCGGCGCCGAGCTGGCGGACATCGAACTCGTCGGCGGCGAAACGGCCGTGATGCCGGATGTCGTCCGCGGGCTCGACCTGGCCGGTACGTGCGCGGGCCTCGCCGCGAAGGACGGCGTGTTCGACGGCCGCGCGGAGCCGGGCGACGCGCTCGTCGGCTGGCAGTCGTCGGGGATCCACTCGAACGGGCTCACGCTGGCCCGAGAGGCCGTCACGCGCGACCACGCCTACACGGATCCCTGCCAGTTCGGCGACTACGAGACGCTCGGCAACGCGCTGCTCGAACCGACCGCGATATACACCGACCTGCTCGACCCGATGCGCGACCACGGCGTCCGCGGCGCCGCCCACGTGACGGGCGGCGGCTGGACGAACCTCGACCGCCTCGGCGATCACCGCTACGTCGTCGACGACGCGTTCGACCCGCAACCCGTCTTCGAGTTCGTCCGGTCCGAGGGGAACGTCTCCGACGAGGAGATGTACCGCACGTTCAACATGGGGACGGGGTTCGTGGCCGCCCTCGCACCCGGCGACGCGGAAGCCCTGGCCGACGCGACCGACGGGCGCGTGATCGGGTCGNGTCGAGAAGCACGCGGGCGACGGGGGGAACGTCGCGATCCGCGGGCTGGAGCTGTAAGAGAGGGCCGTTCGGATCGAGGTCGCCGCCGGTGCGGTGAGTCGGGCAAAAGTCCCGGCCGCGATGGCCCGCAGGGCTGCCGTTTCGCTCTCACCCGACCGCACCGTGACCGCACCTCACACCACCGCGGTCGGTTCAGACCACCTACGGTCGTCCGTCACTCACCGCGTCCAGCGGGAAGGGGAGACTCTCCGGCGGCCGGTCGGCTCCGCCGCCAGCGACGGCGAGGCGCGACGCGCCTCCGGCGGTCAGGCGACGCCCGACGACCCCGCGCGTGCGACTCGCGTCCAGTCGGGCGCTCACCGACGCGCGCTGCCGCACCGGTTATCTATCGCGAGCCGTCGCCGTTTCGCGCGGCTTCGACGCGGTCCGCCGTCGACTCCAGCGCCTCGGCGAGCGTTCTCGCCTGCGCGGGCGAGAGGTCGATCTCGTCGGCGTGGGCGGCGATGTCGTCGATTTCCGTCCCGTCCAGTTCGACCTCCAGCGTGACCTGTTCGGGGTCCTCTCGCGGCGCCGTGACGTTCACGACGCCGGGCGCCTCGGCCTCGAACTCGTGTCCGCGGGCGCGACCCTCGACGAGATCGAGCGTCGTGTAGGCGTTCACGCGGAGCAGGCGGTCGCTCATCGGCCCGCCTCCGGGGTCGTTCCTCGCATCGTCAGTCGTCCGCCGGCGGCGACGGAGCGTCGTCCATCGAGTCGTTCTCGGCGTACGGGTACCACGTGCGCTTCGTGTTGTGCATCATCGGGTCCTCGTAGTCGGTCTCTTCCGGGTCCACGAGGGCGTCGAGTTCGTCCTCGTCGTGGCGAGCGACGAACGCTCGGAACGACTCGCCCTCGTCGCGTTCGGCGGCGAACGAGTCGATCAGGTTGGCGATCGCTCCGGGGGCCTCATCGACGGGCACGCGCTGGGTGACCCAGCGGGCGAACCCCGGGTCCTCTCCGAGCCCGCCGCCGAGACCGACGTCGAGCGCCTCGACCGGCTCCCCGTCCTTGCGGGTCTTCATCCCGCGCAGGCTCACGTCGGCGATCTGTGGCTGCGCGCACGAGGCGGTACACCCGGAGAGGTGAACGTGGAACTCGTCGACGCCGTCGGGGAGGTCGACGTTCTCCTTCAGCCAGCGCGCGAACCGGACCTGTCGGTTCTTCGTCTCGACGATCGAAAGCGAGCAGAACTCCGTGCCGGTACACGCGACCGAGCCGCGCATGAACGGCGACGGGTAAGGCGAGTAGTCGTCGAGCAGCGGTTCGTCGAGGAACGCGTCGAGGGCGTCGTCCGGCACGTCGGTGACGATGACGTTCTGCCGCTGCGAGAGCCGGACCTCGCCGGAGCCGTACTCCGCCGCGAGGTCGGCCAAGTCGAGCACGTCGGCCGCGCCCATCCGCCCGACGAGCACGTTCAGGCCGACGAAGTTCGCCCCGTCCTTCTGGTCGTGGACGCCGATCAGGTCGTTCCGCTCGCCCTCGCCGGCGTTGTAGGTGTACTCCTCGCGCACGTCGCGGCCGGCGGTCTCAAGCTCGAAGTCGACGTACTCTGCTTGAAGCGTCTCGCGGACCTCCTCGGCCCCCCACTCGTCGACGAGGAACTTCACCCGGGCGTTGTATCTGTCCTCGCGGTCGCCGTGGTCGCGGAACAGCGCGGAGAGCCCCCCGGCGACGTCGGGGACTCGCTCCGGCGGCACCCAAACGTCGATGTCGCGGGCGAACCGCGGTTCGTTTCGCGCGAGCCCGCCCCCGACCCTGACGTTGAAGCCGACCGCGTCCCCGCTCGCGTCGCCGTCCCCGTCGACCGACTTGTACGCGGGCTCGAACGCGAGGTCGTTGATGTCGCCCTGTCCGGAGCCGTCGGCGGAACCGGTCACGGACACCTTCCACTTGCGCGGGAGGTTCGCGTGGTCGTCGTTACCCTTGAACCGTTCGTTGAGGTCGCGGATGACGGGCCACGCGTCGATCACTTCCTGCCCGTCCTTGCCCGCGACCGGGTTCCCGACGATGTTCCGCCACGAGTCCCCGCAGGCCTGCTGGGTCGAGAGGCCGTTCGCCTCCAGCTTCTCGAAGATCGCCGGCACGTCCGACAGTTCGATCCAGTGGAGCTGGATCGACTGGCGGGTGGTGAAGTCGGCGTACGCGTCGCCGAAGACCGGGTTCGTTCCGGGACCGCGGGCGTACTCGTCAGCTATCTCCCCGACGACGCGGAGCTGTCCCGGTTCGAGCACGCCGTTCGGAGTCCCGATCCGCAGCATGAAGTAGCCCTCCTGTCCGTTCCGCTGGTGGTACAGGCCCCACCACTTGAACCGCTCGAACCACGCGTCCCGCTCGTCGTCCGGGATCGAGTCGTACCCCTCCTCGGCGAACTCGAACAGCCGGTCGCGCACCTCGTTGCCGTACACCTCCGATTTCCAGTTTTCGACGTCCGTTGGCATCGATCCGACCTACAGCCGACACCCACATAGCTGACAGCGTGGCATCAACCTTCCCCGGTGCCCCACCGATGTGGCACGTGTTGCCGCTACTCTCGCCGCCGCGCCCGTCGAACGGCGGAACGGTCGAATTCGGCAAATTCGTCCCCGTGTACCCGTCCAATCGGCACCCACGCGGTGATCTCGGTCGCCCCGCACGCGACACACTGGCCGTACACCTTCGCATCCACCGTCGAGCCGTCCACGCCGACCGACTGGAAGTTCTCGACGGCTAGGTCCGCGAGCGCGCACTCGCACAGATCCGGCGCGTCGAGCCGCCAGAGTTCGCTGACACGCACTTCCCGGCTGTCGTTGACGGAGATCCATGCACCGTCGTCGAGGACGCGTAAACGAGTGGTCACGCCCGGAGTTCGGCCGCGACGACCCAATGGGTGACGCTGCTCGCAACCGACGACAGTACCGGTGACGACCAGATACGCGAAAACCGGCAGACTACACCGAGATACTGTGTAAAATAAGTCTCCGATCTACCGGACATGAAATCCGGTATCCGAGAGTAGTGGTCCGATTTACGCGCTTGCCGACGCTTATGACCCGCGCCCGCGTACGTCGGTGTAATGACGGACCCGGATCCCGACTCCACCGACGATCGACCCGTCGACCCGCCCGACGGGAGGCACCGACAGCACGCGTCCGCGGACGTGGCGCCCGAGCTCTTCGAGGACGCCTCAGAGCGACGATGACCGAGGGAGGCGACAGCCGAGCGACCGACGATGAGCGGTGCGACGCCGGGGACGGGACCGACGCGGAGGGAGAGACGGACGCCGAGCCCGCCGACGGCCACCTCGACGGCGTCGAGGACGGCGCAGGCTGTACGGAGATCTGGGAGCGGCTCTCGGAGCGGAGAGAGGAGTGAGCGACGGTCCGCGGCCCGGTCAGGACAGCTGCGCCGCGATGTCGGCCTCGGTGATGATCCCGACCGTCTCGCCGCCGTCGGTGACCATCACGGCCTTGTAGTGGTCGAGGAGGTTGCGGACCTCGTCGACGGTCGCCGACGGCGCGACCGTCGGGAACGACTCGCTCATCACCTCGCTGACCGGGTGATCGCCGACATTCTCGCCGGCGTGGACGACGTCGCCCTGGCTGATCGAGCCGACGGGCACGCCGTTCTGGAGGACGGGGAGCTGCGAGTACGCCTCCGCCTCCATCAGCTCCACGGCCCCGCTGACGGCGTCGTCGGGCGCGACGCTGATCACGGTCTGGTTCATCAGGTCGGTCGCGCGCACGACCTCGCCCTCCGCCTCTTGGAGGGCGTTGACGATCCGGCGCAGCGTCGAGAGCCGCGGGTCGACGTCGCCGCCCTCGATCCGCGCGATGAGTGGCTGGGAGACGTCCGCGGCGTCGGCGAGTTCGCTCTGGGTCAGCTCCAGCGCGGTCCGGCGCTCGCGGAGGTCCTGTGGCGTCGGCAGTTCCATGCCGGCTAATTACTTAGGGTTATTAGAAAAGCTTTCGGCACCGACCGGGCACCGGGATCGCTCCCGGCAGATCCGTCCGACGCCCCGCGTCCGTGCCTATCGCTCCGGCTCTTCGTCCTCGTCCGCGTCGGTCTCGAAGACGTCGATGACTTCGAGGGGAACGTCGCGGAGGGCGCCGCCGACCTCGCTTTTCGCGATCCGTTCCGCGTGCTCCTCGCTGTCGGCGTTGAACACGTCGATCTCTAGGAGCAGCCCTACGAGGGCCGTGTTCGCCGCGAGGAACGCGGCGTCGAACGGCTCGCCGCAGGCCGGACAGCCGGTGACGCCGGGCTCGACCTCGACGTACTGCTTGTCCGTCTCGTTGAGTCGCTTGCCGGCTTCGCTGACCGCGACGCCGATGGCGTCGTCGGTCTCCTCGACGTCACGGACCAACCAGGCGGCTTCCATCGCGACTTCGTAGTTGCTCATACGCGGTCGGAGGAGCCGCAGGGTTTCTTGTCTTGTGGTTTGGCCGCGGTCGAAAACGAGCCGTCGATCGCGCGGAACCGGCGGCGAGACGCGCCCTACAGGCGGTCGACGATCGCCGCGGTGACCTCGTCGGTCGTCGCCGAGCCGCCGAGGTCGCCGGTGCGCGGGCCGTCGGAGAGGACGCCCTCGACCGCGTCGCGGACCCGCTGCCCCGCCTCGACGTGGCCGAGATACTCGAGCAGCATGGCCGCCGAGAGGACCGCCGCGGTCGGGTTGGCGACCCCCTCGCCCGCGATGTCCGGGGCCGTGCCGTGGACCGGCTCGAACAGCGCGTTGTCGTGGCCGATGTTCGCCGACGGGAGCAGACCGAGGCCGCCGACGAGCCCGGCCGCGAGGTCGGAGAGCACGTCGCCCGCGAGGTTCGGGCAGACGATCACGCCGTACTGGCCCGGGTCGAGCGGGAGCTTCGTCGCGAACGCGTCCATCAGCTCCTCGTCGGCGTCGACGCCGCGCTCGTCTGCGACCGCCGCGACCTCGTCGCGGAACCGGCCGTCCGTCTCGCGCATCACGTTCGCCTTGTGGGCGACGGTGAACCCCTCCTCTGGGTCCCCGGCGGGGCCGCGCCCGTCCTCGACAAAGTCACAGGCGTACTCGGCCAGCTCGCGCGAGGCCGACGACGTGACGACGCGCGTCAGCGTCGAGAGGTCCTCCGAGAGGCGGTCCTCGTGGCCCGCGTAGACGCCCTCGGTGTTCTCGCGGAGGAACACCACGTCCGTCTCCGGCCGGAGCGCGTCGACGCCCGGGAGCGCCTTCGCGGGCCGGACGTTGACGAACGAGTCCACCGCCTCGCGCAGCGGGAGGATCACGTCGGCGGCCGTCTCGCCCGCCGCGCCGAACAGCGTCGCGTCCGCGTCGGCCACCAGGTCGTACGTCTCGTCGGGGAGCGCCTCGCCGGTCGCGTCCCGGGTCGCGTCGCCCGCGTCCCCGCGGACGAACTCGAAGTCGGGGTCGAGCGCGTCCAACACCTCGACGGCGGCCGGCACGACCTCGCGGCCGATGCCGTCGCCCTCGATGACGACGATCTCGTCGGTCATCCGGCTCAGTCGTCCCCCTCGACGTACGGCAGGTCGGCAACCGTCTCGTCGACCTTGCTCCGGTTCGAGTACATCAGCGCGGTCGTGTCCCAGATCCCTTCGACCAAGGCCTCGCGCATCGCGTCGTCGACCTCGACGTCGATGACGGTGTCGCCATAAGTGACAGTCTCCCCGTTCCACGTCGACCTCGATGTCGCCGTCGGGGTTCGCCTCGATCCACTCNTGGAGCTCGACCACGGTCTCGTGGTCGGCGGTGACCGCGGGGATGCCGAGCGACTTACAGTTGTCGCGGAAGATCTCGGCGTAGGACTCGCCGACGACGCCGTCGACGCCCCACCGCATCATCGCCTGCGGCGCGTGCTCCCGGGAGGAGCCGCAGCCGAAGTTGGAGTTAACGACCGCGATCGACGCGCCCTCGAAGCGGTTGAGCGGGTGGTCGTTGAACTCCCCGTCCTCGTCGCGCCGGGCGTCGTAGAAGAGGTAGTCCGCCATGTTGTCGAACGTGACCTCCTTCATGAACTGCGCCGGCAGGATCTGGTCGGTGTCGACGTCGTCGCCGGGGATCGGGACGCCCGTGCCCGAGACCTCGGTGATGTGTTGGTCGTCGCCCGCGTTGGCGTCGGGGGCCATCAGTCGGCCACCTCCTCGACGCCGCCCGCGCCGCCGGTCGGCCCGTCGTCCAGGTAGTCGCGCGCGTCGACGACCTCGCCCTCGACGGCCGCGGCCGCGACCATCGCGGGGCTCATCAGCACCGTCCGCCCCTCCTTCGAGCCCTGCCGGCCGACGAAGTTGCGGTTCGACGATGACGCACACACCTCGCCGGCGCCGAGCTGGTCGTCGTTCATCGCGAGGCACATCGAGCAGCCGGCGCGCCGCCACTGGAAGCCGGCCTCGATGAACGTCTGGTCGATGCCGCGCTCCTCGCACTGGGCGCGGACCGTCTCCGAGCCGGGCACGGCGAGCGCGCGCACGTCCTCGTCGACGCTGTGGTCCTCTAGGATCCGCGCCGCTTCCTTGAAATCCGAAAGGCGGCCGTTCGTACAGGTGCCGAGGAACGCCACGTCGACGTCGTACCCGAGCATCGACTGCCCGGGCTCGACCTCCATGTGGTCGATCGCCTTCTCGGCGGCCTCCCGGTCGGTCCGCTCCTCGAAGTCGTCCGGGTGCGGCACCGCCTCGTCGATCCCGACCACCTGCCCGGGGTTGATCCCCCACGTGACCAGCGGGTCGAGTCCGTCGGCGTCGACCGTGACCACGTCGTCGTACTCGGCGTCGTCGTCGGAGGCGATCGATTCCCAGTACCGCTTCCGCTCCTCGAACGCCTCGCCCTCGGGGACGTACTCGCGGCCCCGCAGGTACTCGTAGGTGGTCTCGTCGGGGTTGATGTACCCCGCGCGGGCGCCGCCCTCGATGGACATGTTACAGACGGCAAGCCGTCCCTCCATGTCGAGCGCCTCGATTGCGGGGCCGCCGTACTCGTACACGTGGCCGACGCCGCCGTCGACGCCGAGGTCCTTGATCACTTTCATGATCACGTCCTTGGCGTAGACGCCCTCGCCGAGCTCGCCCTCGACTTCGATCCGGCGGACCTTCTGCTTGTCCGCGGCGATACAGCCGGTCGCGAGCACGTCGCGGATCTGGCTGGTCCCGATGCCGACGCCGATGGAGCCGAACGCGCCGTGGGTCGCCGTGTGGCTGTCGCCGCACGCGACCGTCATCCCCGGCTGCGAGAGGCCGAGTTCGGGGGCGACGACGTGCGTGATCCCCTGCTTCCCGGAGTCGAATCCGAAGAAGGTGATCCCGCTCTCGCTCGTGTTGCGTTCGAGCGCCGAGAGCATCTCCTCGGCTTGGTCGTCGGCCAGCGGGCGCTCGCGCTTGTCCGCCTCCGTCGGCGCGATGTGGTCGGTGGTCGCGAACGTCCGCTCCGGGTACGCCACGTCGAGGTCGCGCTCGCGCAGCATCCCGAACGCCTGCGGGCTCGTCACCTCGTGGACGAGGTGGAGCCCGACGAACAGCTGGTCCTGCCCGTTCGGCAGCTCCGTCACCTTGTGGCGCTCCCACACCTTGTCGTACAGCGTTCCCTCGCTCATCGGGCGTCACCCCGGACCGCCGCGCAGTCGGAAGACCGACCGCTCACCGCTACGCCCATCAGGCGGTCACCTCGGCGCTCTCCTCCTCGTCGCCCTCGGCCGACTCCTCCCACGCGAACAGGCCGCGCAGCTCCTCGCCGACGGCCTCGATCTCGTGGGTCTTCTCCGCCTCGCGGAGCTGGGTGTAGGAGGGGCGGCCCGCCTGGTTCTCCGCGATCCACTCGCGGGCGAACTGGCCGTTCTGGACCTTCTCCAAGACCTCTTCCATGTTCTCGCGGGCGTGCTCGTCGACGACCACGTCGCCCTGCGTGAGGCCGCCGTACTCGGCGGTGTCGGAGACGGAGTCCCACATCCCGCCGAGCCCGTCCTCGTACATCAGGTCGACGATGAGTTTGAGTTCGTTGAGGCACTCGAAGTACGCCATCTCGGGGGAGTACCCTGCGTCGACGAGCGTCTCGTACCCCTGTTTCACCAGCGAGGTGACGCCGCCGCAGAGCACCGCCTGCTCGCCGAACAGGTCGGTCTCCGTCTCCTCGCGGAACGACGTCTCGACGACGCCGGCGCGGGTACAGCCGATCGCGGCCGCGTACGCGAGCCCCTCGTCGTGGGCGTCGCCGGTGGCGTCCTGGTACACCGCCAGCAGGCCGGGCGTCCCCTGGTCATTCTCGTAGTTGCGGCGCACGAGGTGGCCCGGCGACTTCGGCGCGACCATCGTCACGTCGACGTCCTCGGGCGGTTGGATCTGGTTGTAGTGGATGTTGAACCCGTGCGCGAACTGGAGCGTGTCGCCCGCGTCCAGGTTCGGTTCGATCGCGTTCTCGTACACGTCCGGCTGAACCGTGTCGGGGACGAGGACGCTCACCACGTCGGCCGCGGCGACGGCGTCCGCGGGGGCCTCCACGCGGAGCCCGTCGCCTTCGGCGGCGGCCCGGGAGGAGCTGCTCTCGCGGAGGCCGACGATCACGTCGACCCCGCTGTCGGCGAGGTTCTGCGCGTGCGCGTGGCCCTGCGAGCCGTAGCCGAGGACGGCCACCGTCTTGTGCGCGATCGCCTCCTCGTCGGCGTCTTCGTCGTAGTATACTGTCGAGTCGAACGTCTGCGTGTCGTCTTCGGTCATGTGTATCGTTGTGAGTTCCTGTGTGGTCGCGTGTCAGTCGTCGTGCGTGGTCGGTTCGGCGGCCGTGCCGGGCTTCTCGCCGGGCGCCGTGGGGGTGTTACCGCGAGCGAGGGCTGTCGGCCCCGTCCGCGCGATCTCGACGATACCGAACCGGTCGAACGCGCCGATCGCGTTGTCGATGCTCGCCTTGTCGCCGGTGAGTTCGACGGTGATCGTCTCGGGGCCGGCGTCGACCGTCCGGCCGTCGTACATCTCGGCGACCGCGTGGACCGCCGCGGGGTCGTCGGCCTCGACCTTCAGCAGGACGAGCTCCGAGGTGACCGCGTCGCCGGCGACCTCGCCGACCGAGATGACCGGCTTCAGCTTCGACATCTGCTTTTCGATCTGGTCGATCCCGGGGTCCGTCTCCTCGACGACCATGGTGATCCGCGAGTGACCGTCGACGGTCGTCGGCCCCACGGTGAGGCTCTCGATGTTGAACTGGCGGCGGGAGACGAGGCCGGAGACGCGCGCCAGCACGCCGGGCTCGTCCTCGACGAGTGCCGAGATGACGGCGCGGTGCGACTCGTGTTCGGCCTCGACGACGGGGTCGATCCGGATCCCCTCGAGGTTCCGGCGCCCCTCCGGGTGGTCGCGCTCGTTCGGACCGGGCTGTTCGCCCGGGAGCGGCCGGGAGTCGGCGCCGGGCGCGACGGGCGACCCGCCGTCGGCCGCCG
>P_A23_Liq_3_FmtDRAFT_1000157_pt1 | contig 14870 bp, 10 predicted proteins | sample PonA233FremontCA_FD_10237 | JGI IMG/M metagenome (IMG submission 10237)
CGGACGGTTCACGGGATTTGCCGTTTTCGGCTTCTGGATGCTCGCCTGCACTCGTCTCCCCCGCCCGCCGGATACACAACAGGCTATTCAACAGGCTAAGAGCCTGAAACCGTGGCGAGCGGCACTTACACCAGCCCTCTGCGTTGACCGATACCAGTTTAAGCAGAGAGTGAGAAGGAATAAGCGAGCCTCCCACAGCTCGCCGCTGAGGAATCGTGACCTTGCCACAGGAGGATTCCTCAAATCCGCAATCCCTTCTCGGGATTTCTAACACAGTTGAGTCGCACCTATCTCGTTAGTATCTATTCTGTTGAGGGAGTATATAAAACTCCGCCGTATAAACGAAGCCGACTCGATCTCGTCCAAAATCGCCTCTGATACTATAAGAAAAAGTATATATCTTCTCTCAGCACCCACTCACACACCATACAAATTCTGATATGCTAAGTATAAGTGAATGTTATAAAATCAGGTAAGTAGAGCAATTCAAAAGCCCGTGTTCACTGGCAAACCAACGAGTTTACTCGTTGGTAGCTGACTTATCAACTATTATCTTGATCTAGATCTAAAATATCCTCTCTAGTGCTGTCGGCCATCGATTTTTGCTGTTTTATACCGCTTACATATAGAGCGTGTGAGTTTTGTACTTCCCCTTTGTCTTCACCATACACAGTATATGCCCACGCTTCTAATTTCTCAAAGAAATAAGCTCCATACCACATATCATCTCCCATCGTGTGAAATACAATCCCTGTGATTTTAGTTTCTTCATCCTCTGTTAGGTCTGCATATCCCTCTTCATTGTATTTTTCGAATCTATCTGGGTTTCTGGCTTTATTTATAATGTCCATCACCTCGATTGTATCTATATTTCTATCTTCTGTAACTAGTGTGTTCAGGTATGATCTAGATAGTGGAGTCTCACCGAATGTACTGAGAAATTCTCTTTCATCTCTATCTATGCGGGCTGCTATTTCTGCATCTGGCTGTGGTATATCAAATATAGTCACATGTCTACATGTCTTCGCAGCATAGATATACTTTTTGAATTTTTGCTTATTTTGTATCTATCGCATTCTCATATTTTATCTATGCATTCTACACCATTTGTCTGGTAGTTGGTTACTTGTGGTGGGACATCTAATTCTCCATTAATAATTCTTATTATATTTTTATGCCTGCATCGCTCATGATATTTATCACCCATACAGGTGCAGTCTATTGGTGTGCCATTTGTATTCAACTTAATGAAATACTCTCTTTTTTCATTCTCTGAAATATCATTGGTAATTGCCTTCAATTTGTTATCGCTTGTTCTTTTTAATTCTACTTTCCGTGCAGGATCTAACGCATTTTGTATTGCCTTCGGTATTGTACTTGCTTCTGTAATATCCATTGGCACGTGTGTATTTCTATCAATAGTAAAATTATACTACCTTGTTCGTAATTTTAATCTTTGTTTGCGTTAATTATGTCTCTATAGTATGTTCTAATTGTTACAACTGAGACGCCTGCAGCTTCACTGACTTCTTCCTGTGTTATCTTCTCTTCTTTACTGAATGTTAAGCTAGCTGCATAGATTCCGGCTGCTGCAATGCTTGATGGTGCTCTCCCTGGTAAATCTGTACCGTCTAAGTTGCTTAGAAATTCTTTTGTCTTGTTTACTAGTTCCGTTTCTTTTTCGAAATCTAACCTACTCACAAACCTGTTTATGTGCTCTTGGGGGTCTGTCGGTGAGACTGACATATTGAGTTCATTTATTAGGTATTGTTGTGTTCGGTTGAATTCTTTTTTCTGCTCCGTTTTGTTTAACGAGGATTGCATCTGTGTTAGTGGGTATATCTCTTCTGGGGTTCGTGGGGAACCACATTTCCGTGTTGCAATGTATATGCTCCCTGCTGCAATTGCTTCGATTGATCGTCCGACTAGCAAATCTCGCTTGTGAGCTTGCCGGTAAATCATTGATGCTGTTTCTTTAATAGTTCCGGGTAGTCCTAATGCAGATCCTATTCTGTCGATTTCACCAAGTCCAGATCGTAGAGACTGTTCTCTACCTTCCGCCGAGATACGCTTATTCCATTTTCTTAAATCTCTGATCTGTGACTTCTTTTTGTTTGGAATTGTGTTTCCCTTCTGATCTACGCTGTCGTTTCCGATTGTCGTTGTAAGTCCTCTATCATGTCTTTGTACTGTTAATGGTGATCCAACACGCCGTTTGTTTTTATTTTCGTCGTTGAAACTTCTCCAGTCTGGCCCGTGGTCAATATAGTCTTCTGACACTACTAGTCCACACTCATTACAGACCATTTCTCCTGTCTCTTTCTTAACTACCTTACTTCCACACTCATTGCATTTCTTTTGAGCTGATCTACTTTCTTGTTTTTCGGGGTTCTCATTGGTTGTCGGGGGTCGTTGAGACTGTTTCTGTGTATTATCTTTTTTCATAGGGATTCAACCCTGACAACAACAAACATATTCTTCTGTTGGTTCTGCTATTTATTCCACTGAGAGAATCCTATTGTTTAGGATGGGCGTGAATTAGTGGATGCGTAGCGTTTTTATCGCTTTGGTATTAGTTTTTGTCGTCCAAGGCGGCATGTCCGCTTCCATGTCGGAATATCCGGACAATATTGGCTTCTGAACCGAATCACCTAAGCAACTCTTAGCTGATAGGTGAGGTACCGACTCAAAACATCCAGATAACTCCGGATCCGTCAGAATAAGAGTATCGGGGGCGTGACACTCCTAGCATCTGTCGGTGTGTGAACGTAAGTTCCCACCGTTTCCACCAGCGTGGTGGTTCGGGGAAGCCGCGTCGGTTACCACGCGGAGGATGTCACGAACTGTTGATATAATGTGAGTAACGTGTGTGGATGCGATACGTTTTTTATATCATACTCTGTTATACCTATGTAGAGAAACCATGAATGTAGCACAAAGCGAGGTTGATGAGACTGCTGACGATATCATCGATTCACTGCCTGATGAGGCAGATGTTGAGGAATCGTTCGTTAGAAACAAGCTTACTGAGCTTGTCGAAGAGTTCTCGGTTCCGGTTGAAGAGGCGCGTAGATCTGTAGTTAACTCAGTCACTGAAAATGCAGATGTCGATCCGTCCGACATGGGGGGAGGCGGAAGCGAAGATGTGCTTGTGAATAATGTTGAGATGGATGGTGTCTGGGTTGATCTTGAAATCACCGTTGATGAGCTCTGGGAACCAAACCATGAGTCAATCGCTCAAGTTGGTCTTATCGGTGATGAGTCCGGCTCTAACAAATTCACCGCTTTTGGTGATAAAGATCAATTTGGGTTTGAAGAGGGTGAAAGCTACCGTATTGAAAGTGCGGTAACTGACGAATACAATGGTGATGTTAGTATAAAGCTCAATGACAGTACTGAGATAACGCCACTTGATGAAACCGTTGAGATTGGTGATGAAACAGAAACTGTTAGCGGTGTCTTAGTCAACGTGTATAGCGATAGTGGGCTAATTAAGCGGTGCCCGAAAGACGGCTGTACATATGTTCTGTCTAATGGTCGTTGTAATGAGCATGATAGTGTTGATGACCATGAGTTTGATTTCCGAATTAAAGGAACGCTTGATAATGGTCAAGAGACCAATGATGTCATATTCAACCGAGATGTTGCCGAAGAGTTGTCTGGTATGAGTCTGGAAACTGCTAAACAGATTGCTAAGGAGGAGTTAGACATTGAAAAGGTATTAGACAGATTTGAAGATGATATTGTTGGAAAGTATTATACCATCTCTGCCATTCCTATGTATGGTTCGCTGATGGTAGACGACTTTGAACAGAGCGGTGATGTACCGGATACAAATGAGCTTCTGGTTCGAGCGAGGTCGATTTAGAATGTCACAGTCACAATCGTTTGAGCGTAAGGCGGCGCGTCGTGTGTTTGCAAGAGAATTCAATGATGGAACGTACACTTTCAGCGACTCCAATGAGGATCGCGCACCTACGTTCCAGCTGCTGCCAACCGGTCAGCGTGCAAACCGGGTGTATTTCTGTGGTACAGTCACAGAGGTTGAAGATGTCGGCACAGATAGCGAATATTGGCGTGCAAGGGTTGTTGGGCCGACTGGTACAGTTCTCGTCTATGCTGGGCAATATGAGCCTGATGCAATGGCGAAGCTACGCAAACTTGATACGCCCGCATATGTTGCTGTTTGCGGTAAGGTTAGTGCGTACACGCCTGATGATGAAGATTCTGAAAACTCTGTTGGGGATGATACAATTGTATCTATCCGGCCAAAGGATTTCTTCTCAGTCACTGATGCTGAACAGCGTGATCAGTGGGTTCGAGAGACAGCTAAACAAACACTTGATCGCATTGAACAGGCTTCATCTGATAATCCAGATGTAGCTAAAGCCACCGATCAGTACAACCAGGAGCCCGCTGCATATGCTGATATGGTTGTTGATGCATTGGAAACTCTTGATGGGTCAGACGGTGACGAATTGGATAATTCCTCTAGTAGTACTAGCATGTCGTCTTCGCCTACAAACAGCAATTCTGATGAATCAGATGCTGATCAACCGACACAGACTTCTAACTAATTGATGTTCTCTGTGTCCTAAGCGACACGGCGGTGTTGTCCCGTAGCGTTTTTATTATTATAGAATATTTATTTCATATGGAAGATGTGCTGAATGCATTTCGAGTCCTCACTATCCTTGCATTTGGATACGCAGCTTGGGAGGATGTAAAGACTAGACGGGTGTATGATGTTGTCTGGATCATTCTTGCCATAGGCGGTGTTGCTATTTTTGTTGTTGATATGGTTACTTCTTCTACTGCGGTACGTGAGTACAAACTTTATCTGTATTTCCTGAGTTCTCTTCCCCTCGGGCTGTTGGGTATTCTCTTTGCTCGTGGAGGGTTATTCGGGTGGGCTGACGCTGGTGGATTTATCGCAATAGGGGTGTTGTTCCCGGTTGTTTTACCTATTGATATACTTGCTGGTGTTTCATTACCTCTGTTAGTGTATGGCTCTGATGAGATCATGTCGTATACAATCTTAGTTAATGCATCAATCTTGGCTTTGGCATCGCCTATGTCAATTGCTGCTCGAAACATATACACTGGTGATTTTGAATTTCCATATGGGATTTATCTGCTACCAATCGATGTTAGAGATATATGGAGTTTGCATGGTTCTATTGCATATGTTAAAGATGATGCGTGGGTTCGCGGATGCGATGTCGATGTGATACGCAAATACCTACACTGGAGGGGTTGTTCAATAGAGTGTCTCTCTGGTGCCCCTTCTTCACACAGAAATAAAATTGATGACTCTAGTGTCGGTAATAAACTTGCTTCGACGGATACGTTTACACCACTAGAATCTACTTGTCAACTACAAAATCTGTCTGGTTTGTCTGTTAATTCGAATGCTGATCATGCCGTCGTTGATTCAGTAAATGATCCTTGGGGGGTTAACCATTTTATTGATACTGTTGATGTTAATCTTCATGGATCTGCAAAAAGTGATATTGAGAATTCACTTGATCAATTGTTTGTTTCTGATACGTCTGCTCGTGTTTCTCTCGGGCAGCCGTTTCTGTTGTTCCTATTCTTAGGTCTTGTATTTACACTCACATTTGGCAGTATATTCCATATAGTGTATCTCTTTACAAATGTGGTTTTTATTTAAATTCCTTTTTCTACTTGACCTTTATTTTAATTATCACACAAAATCATCTAATGAGGTTGTGTTTGTGTCTTTGTCTTCATCTGTCGTTCTCTCTTTTGAATTATTTGTAGTGTCTTTAGATGGTTCTGTGTTTGGAGGTTCTGTTGGGGTTTCAGCCATCTCATCTTCGAGAAGAACATCCTCTGCTCCTGTAACATGCGGTGACTGTTCATATTGTGACTCAGTAAATGCCCGTGGTGAGTGTTCATACGGTACAGTTGTTTGATCCGCTATTTTAGGGTGCCAATTGTCTATTGTTTTGTATATTTCTTCTCCAACTGTCTGTCCAATATCCTCTACACCTTTGACTACAACATCAGTGAACACATCTTTATTTTCGTTCTTATACACTTCATATAGTTGCTCTATAATATATGCATCTTTGCCGTATTTGTTGTCATCTGACGCCTCTAGCTGGTCAAACTTTTTTGTAAGGTTGTAGTATCTTTTTCTTCCAAATTGATCCGTTTTGCTTAGCAAATAGGTGTCTACACCGCATATACCGGTATTTATCTGTGTGTTTAGACTCGTTATCCATTTGGGTTGTGTAGGCATTGAATCCGGCTCGAACAGATTTGTTAGACTATTCACTGCGGTAGCGATGTTTCGTGCAGTTGATGGGAGTCTACTTTGACTTTCTGTTCCGGTCACTTTTTCTATATCATTTAGTGAGAAGCCATGATTCCAGTACCAACAAATGACGGCTGCCGTCTGACCTTCGCCATTGAATAGTCCATATTCATTTATTTTCTCTAAGAATGCAATGTTTTTTGATCCTATGTTGTGTTTACACTCTCTCTCATACACTTTTGCTATGTGTTGGATCAATTTTTCTGGTGTGAGTGTTCCCGTCTCAATTTCGGTGCGTACCCATTTTGCTATTTCGTGTACGTCACTGACCGAGTTTGAAAACCAATTACTATGATGGTATTCAACGATTGCGTTGCCTACTTGCGTTGTCGCAAAGTCTGTGAGGCCTGACTGGTTATTTTCTGAATCTTGCTTAATTACTAGCCCTCTCTCAACTAGCCACTTGAGTTCGGCAGATAGAGATGCGTTTATTTCTTCTGCGATGAATTCTCTCCCGTTTTTCATCGAGTCATATTTTTGGCTTACTTCTTCCCAATAGAGTGTATTTGAAAGGAAATTAAGCAGTTCTTCTTTAGTTCCCCATCCATTGTTAACCAACTCAAGAATTAGCCACCTTAGTTGTCTTCTGCTACTGAGATGTGTTGCTACATCTTCTATTTCCTTTTCGTTTAACGGTGTGTTAAATTGGAATTCGTCTATTGTCTCTTCGTCATTGTACATCGGGAATGCGTATGCTTTATCATACGTTTCGTCATTCCTTCCAGCGCGGCCGATCATCTGGATATACTCGTGTTTTCCAATATGTGTTCTTCCGTTCTCTTGTGTATATCGTTTTAGATCAGCTGTAATGGCACTTTGTACCGGTGAGTTGAAACCATAACTTAGCGATGTTGTTGCCGTGATGCATTTGATTGCTCCTTTTTCAGCTAAACTGGCGATCTCCTCTTTTAGATCTGCTTCCATTTGGCTGTGGTGATACCCAACCCCGTTCCTCAATGCAGATATTAGCTCTTTGTGGTCGTCTGTCAAATCAGTTGAAACACAGTCTTTGACTAATTGTTTGAAGTCAATTTTATCTGTAGTATCAAATGTTGCTTTATCTGCGATGCCAAGTGCGCGTGACTCAACATTTCTGGTTGTGTCACAAAAAACAATAAATGGGCCTTTGTCTGGGTTATCTTTGATTATGTTGCTGATTTGAGTTGCGTATGAGTCGTCTGTTTTCTTTATCGGCCGTTCTTCAATCGGTACTGCACGTTTTTCAGAACTGACTGTCAAGTTAGCATTCATCCAGTTAGCGATATCTTCTGGGTTGCCTATAGTCGCAGACATTGCAAATACTTCGCAGTTCTGATCAAGGGCTGCCGCGATCCCTTTCTCAATGGTTGGGCCTCTATGGGACTCGTATATTTCGTGAAAGTCATCAAGGATTACAGTTGAGAATCTGTCTGAATACCCTCTAATTACAGCCTCAAAATATGACTCGAATGTTGCGACAATTACATCGGCGGAGTTATAGCCAGATTCTTTTGTTACTAATGCTGTCTCTGGGGCCCATGCTTGGATTGACTCATGCTTATCATGCACAAGTGATCGTGACGGGACAAGGTAGGCTACTTTCTTATGTTCTTTTAATGACTTCTTTGTTACTGCTTCTGCACATAGTGTTTTTCCATTCCCCGTGCTTGCAACTAGTACGTGGTTGTCGTCTGAAAGCCCACCTTGTGAAAATGTCTCATATTGAGTCTGTTTTAGATCAGTGAACTCAGGTGGCTTGTCGTTTAGCAATTCTTCGATCAATGCTTTATCTTCTGGTGGAATATTTTTTGGGATATTCATTGTTACGTTCATTTCACTACTCCCACCTAAAAATAACCAATGAGTGATGCAAACTGGTCGAGCCTGTCTGCAAGTTTGGCTCCGTTAAATACATATTTTGATTGTGTATATTCTTCTGCCAGTTGTTCTGCTTTTTCAGGTGGGTCTTCTTTTGTGTGATCTGTTGCAATGGTGAGCGTGCACACAGGTGTGTGGATACTGTTAACTTTTTTCGATACCTTCTTAACGTCGGGAGCTAAGTCATCAGTAATTGGGATTATTAATGATTTTTCTTGCGTCTCGTTGGCTATTTTGCCTGCTATTTCTATTGCATCAGCTAGTGGCGTTCCACCTTTTGCTTTTGTTGATAACAGTCGTGAGAGACATTTTTCTGTCTGTACAGATGGGGTTTTGACATACCGACATTGATCGTCGTAGAAGTCAATTACTGCTATATTTATATTGAGACTCTCGCAAGCTGCTGCAAATCGTGTGACTGCCTGTACTGCTGTCTCTATCTTCTTACAACTTCCACGGGCTGATCTGCTCATGGATCCAGACCGATCCAGCACGATCACCATTGTATACTCTTTTTCATCCCCTTCTTGTTGTCTTTTGAACGTCCGTGTGTCTCCTTGATTAAGTCGGTAAGCCGTATTAGGGTCAACTTGGGTTCCTGCTGTCAACTCATTACGTGTGTTTGACTGTCTGCTTTGCTCAAGTTGTTTTGCTAACCTTTGTGAAACTCTTTTTGACTCACTTTTAATGGTATCCCAACTCTCAGTGGTGTTTGTGTTTGGTTCTGGAAGGATCTTGATGTTGTCTAATTCACTTTCTTCTGCCCCGTTTCCATTTGATAGAGTGTCAATATCTTGCTTTAGACTTTCAGTATCAATTGATTGTTCATTAATTTCTGATTCTGCTATTTTACTGTCTGTCGTGTAATCTTCAGGATCTACTTCGGATTTTGCATTTGCCGGCGTTGTGATCTCTTCTTGACTGTGCTTTTTATTATCTACACCTTGATCAGCGTTGTTTGTATACTCTCTACTCACATCCTTATCAGACTCTCTTGACTGTGTGTTATCGATATTGGGTGTGCTAGGTGTCCGGGCTGTCGATCTTTCTTTATTTGTTAGATCAGACGTGGTTGGACTGCTACTTTCTGTTGAATCTAACTCATCTGTTCCGTTTTCGTTAGAACTGTCTAACTTTGATTTGGAGTCGTCATTCTCTGAATCTGATTTGCCTGTGTTGGATTGCGTGCTTGTAGAGTTACCATCATCCGTTTTAGGCCTGGTGTTTGATTTTGATTCTTCATTTTCTCTTTTTTCACTATGTGAATCAGTTTTTCCACCATTATTCTGCGAGAAATCAGACAAATCTGTTTGCCCGTCGTTGGTATTATATGAGTTTTCTTCTTGATCAGTATCGTTGATAGACGCATTTTTACTAGCATCTTCTTCATCAGATGTGCTTGTACTGCCATCATCCATACTGGGGGCAACATCTGATTCCTGACTTGGCTGTATTTTATTTTGTGTCGGGTTTGACCGTTGTGACTGCTTTCTCTGCGTGTTCTTATTTGTACAATCTTCTTCACGACTGGCATCTTCATCTGTCGTGGTCTTTTGTTGCGGATTATCTACGCCATCATTTGTGTTTGCCGAGTTCTCTTTGTTAGCATCTTCTTGGGAGTTGCTTGCGTCACCTCTGTCATGCTTTATTTCAGCTCGGTCGGAGCTGCTCTGTAAGCTATTCGTATCTATTTCATCAGGATCAACATCTACATCCCCTTTCTCATTTTTATTTTGTTCACTGTTATTTTTGTCGTTGTTATCACCTGTGTTTGCTTTTTGACCCGCTTTATTATCGTTTTTATTATTTTGTTCGCTTGATGTCTGTCTACGTTGTTTATCTTTCTGCTGAGGGATCTGTTGTGACTGCCCGCTACTTTGAGCGGTTCCTTGTGCCTGTTGATCTGTTTGAGGGTCTTGGTTCCGAGTTAGTTGTGGCTTGACATCATCGATCCACAGATCTATCAAACGTTGTGTGCGCTTTATTGAGGCTTCTCTGCTGATTCTGTATCTCGTATCGTCGCCCCTATAACTGAATATATCGTCTCTTGCAGACTGAATAGCCGGGTGAATAGAGTTAATTGTTTTCTTAGCTTTTTTATCATCAAATGCGATTCGTGTATCTGTTGGATCTAGTAAAACGTCGGTTACTCCGGAGTCGAAAATAAACTCTTCATAAAAAACTATATCTAGAGCTTCGCTAAAACTGAGCGATACTGTATTTTCTTTGTTGTTGCTGTATAGGGTCTCTGGGGTCTGTGCTTGCAAGTCTCTTACAAAACGGATTCTGGCACCCGCCCGACTGCTAAACTCGTTTCCTGTCCTTAGTTCATTTTCAATAGCACCATCTTCAATAGTGTTGTGTAGTCGCTGGAGAATAGGCTTGTTTTCTTCATCAATTTGATTTTCTATTAATTTGTTAGATTCTGCAGTTGCAGTCTTTAAAATGTGTAGTGTTTCGTGGAGTGCAAGACCATACTGCTGTGCGAGGTCGGCTGTGTACTGGTTTTCAAGACATGTTTTATCAAGTGGAGCTGGTTGTCCTGTAATTGCCATTATGTAGTCTTCGTCGGTGTCGTTAACAAGTTGTCTACATTTTCTTCGATCATATTCTGTCTGATCCGAGTGGTATAGGTCGTCTTCATTACTCGGTAGAATAAATGCCTTTTTCACATAGTTATCTACACGAATGTTGATCTTTGTTGAAACCTGTGATGGTAGTAGGCCATTGACATATTCTTTGATGCGTTTCTTTCGTTTACTACTATTTCTGATTGATTCAGGGGAAGGGGTTGTCTTCTCTTTTACCGCCTCAGATTTATTATCCTCTGTTACTTTCATAGATCGATATTTCCACAATATAAACAGTGCATAGGGGTTTACCTGATTGAACCGATTGATTCGAAAGCTCGATCTAGTGAGTGGTGACTACTTGCTTGATCACGAAGTGTGGACTTAATAGCCCCTTTCGCTGGAAACCCTTTCTTCACTTCTTCGCATACTTGTTTAACGTTCCGTGTTGATAGCATTGGCCAGTCATTTGCCTCTTTCCGTGTTCTGTGCGCAAACTCAACGACATCTTTGATTGTGTCCTTCTTCACGTATGTTTTTTCACCATTTACCTGTCTGCTGATGACCTCTGTTTCAGTGTCTGTGTCTTTAATGTATTCTTGTCTGTACATCCTGATACGTCCTAATGTAGCTGAGTTTAGTTCATTGTTTCCTGGGTACTCAATAGTTGCCGGGTTCTTTGTGACAACGATTCGTGCTTCTGGATGAGGTTTGATGTGTTCTCCATGAGCTGTGATTGACACTTCACCATCGTTGAACAGTTGGTGGAGTGCTTGCGAAACCCCTGGGGGCATCGCGGAGAACTCATTGATCACGATGATATCGCCGTTTAATAGCCCTTGTTTTAATTGGCGGTTTTGTGGTGTCACCTTTCCTTCTTCATCTGGGGTGATAGGGCCAAACAGATCCGTTGCTGTCATACCCTTTTTTGCGTCAAATGATCTGTATCCCCTGTTTGTTTTATATGCAATGTACTTGATTAGATAATTTTTCCCGGCTCCTCTATGTCCTTCTAGGCCAACGACCTCATTATTCGCTAGGCCTTTAGCGATCAACTCATCAAGCGGTCTCTGATAGTCTGGTTCAAGTGGCACAGCAGGTTTAATCACGTTTCCATGTTCATCTATTGGCATCGCAGCGTTTCCACTACTCTCTGTTTCTGTTCGTGGAATATGGGGGTACTCTGGTCTGTCTTGGAGAACGGTAAGTCCGGTATTCACTGCACTTCCTTCATTGATATTTAGTTCAGACATATAGACAGCATCTTTGTCTTCAACGGTTTTCTCTGGTTCTACTTTTACAATGGGTTTCCCGACAGTTTCTGTCTCATTATCTATTTGCTTAACTACTGCCTTTGCCGTACCCGCTTGCTCAACTCGTTTACTTCGATTCTTGAGAGCATCTTGTGCCAAGTCAGGTCCAATTGGCATCTTTACTTCAGCTGTCTCAATTACGTCTTCTGCTCGTGATCTGCTAAACGTTCGAACGTTATATTGATCTTTTAGACCCGTCTTTGCTTCTTCAATTTGTGCAACTGTGATTGTCGAACTATTGGGTGTCTCTGAGATGATCTCTTCTGTCGGCCTGTTTAATAGCGTATATTCGTTGTCAATTTCAAGCTCTCTAAGTGTCTCAGACTCTGGCTTGGTGAATAGTCTCTTTGTTCCGTCGTGAGTTGACCAATCTTCAACATCGCGGGTCTGTGTTTGCCACGCTTCGTGTCCCGCTGATTCAACCACCTTGATATCCGCATTTGAAAGTTTTTGAAGTGTATTGATGCCCTTATCTTCTAATTTATCTTTAAATACATCTTCAACTTGGTGTACATCGCTGATGAGTGTGACTTCCTCTATGTTGCTTTCCATTTGACCGAAAAGTGACTTGATTGCATCTGATTCTTCCCCTACTGTCTCAACGTCAGTAATGTATGAGGTGTTGTCTTTGTGTTCAATGGTTATATGTTCATGAACAGAAACCTCATCTTCTCCTTTACTCTCGTCAATAGCCATATGCACGTCACTACTAGTTAGATGATCACTTTCGACATCATTGAAATCATCTTCAAATTCAAATACAAGTGCATCTACTGGATATTCACCTCCGTTACGGATCAGCTTTTTATTAATGTAGTGCAACAATTCCTTGTGTTTTTTATCTAAACTCTCTTGTGTGTGTTTCATGATTTGGTGTGATTAAGATTTTATTATCTGAATCCAATACTTACGACAAAGAAATAATCGGTGGTCACTCAAGTCGAGATTCAATTGCGTCTTGAATATTTTCTGCTTGTGTTGTGGGCACGTCACCTTCTGAGATCCCGTCGAATTCGCTAACATCGAATTCATCCAGATTAAACTGTTCTTCATCTGTAGTTGCATCGTCTGTTTCATCATTATTCCGGTGATACTCAAGCACTGCAACACGAAGTTGAGTTTCTGGATACTGGAGTAGTTTACCCGCAATGGCTTGGAAGTTAGCATACCGGTCAGATGCTTTATTTCCGTCGTATTCTTCGATAAGTGTTCGCTTTAGGCCTAATTGCAGGTTCCATACTGATGGTTTTTGCGGATGGTCAGCAAAATCTTTTACTCTATCAACAGTAGATTCAATGTATTTGTCAGTGTCTAGCCCTAGCAAGTCAAAGAATTCGGCCATTGAAAACTCACATTCGGTGAAATCAACAACGAGTTGGCGTGCCTGCATAATTTCTTCATCTATTTCCTGTGCAAATTCTTCAATTCTATCAAGAACTTCCTTGTGGTGTCCTTTGATATCATCCATTAGAGAACCCATTTGCTTTCTAACAAGTGGTTTTCCAGTCATGTTTAGCGGAATCATGACATTTTCACCAGGGAAGTACACAATGGGTTTAATCTCCATTTTGGCTTTTGATTTGAAATTGTACCGAACCTGATCACCGAAGAAAGCAACCTTGGGTTCATCTTCATCGCCTTCATCTTCAGCTGTTGTTAGACGCTCCTTATCGTCCCGTGAGTAGGCTTCTTTATTGGTTGTGTCATTTTCATCGGCCGGTTCAACTTCATGCTTCTCTGAAGGGTATATTGTCGTAATAGTCGCTTCGCCACCATAATCGCGGAACCGAACCCATCCGAACATATCTAGCATGCCACGCTGTTTACAAATGTGGGCCTTTTTCCCGAAGAAGTCGCGCACATTAAGTGGTGTATATCTGTTTGATGCCACTTGCCATTCGGCTTTGATTGAGTGTCCTGTGGTTAGCAAGGCTTGTCGGCGTTTATCGACAACAGTCTTTCTACTTGGTACCTCATGCACTGCATTTGCATCTGCATCTTGTACAAGCTCTTCAACAGTTGCATCTTCTTCTTCCTCCATCTTGCTGAAGTCGATATCGACCCCTTTCAGTGATTCTAGATCATAGCTTTTGTTACCGCTATCATCAACATCTACAAACAGATTGCTTGCAAATGTCTGAACTTTATATGCCTCTGGTAGTGCGTATGTTGCTTCTAAGAACGAATCAGGTGTCTTAGTGTTAAATCGGTTGGATGCCTCTGCTTTCTTCTTACTAATTTCATCTGGGTACGCTGCGGGTGTGTCAAGGCCGCTGAACGGAATTGATGCTGTGTTCTGAATAAGGCGTTTTGGCTTTAGTTCTCTGTCTGCGCTGACGTGGTGCAACGACTGTTGCTTCTGTTCTGAATTATTGGTTGTCATAATAGGTCTAATTGACTGTTTCTGTCTGATTTGACTTCACCCATTTCCATCTCAACAAATCCTTCTTGTGTATTTTGTATAGCTGTATGTACTTAAATTAAGTTAATAATATGCTATAGATAAGCCGCGAATAATAGTGTGTTTGATTGTTGATATTTATTTGCATTACCAGTTTTATAGGGTTTGCATAGCTTTCTTATAGAAACAAATCTTAGTTTCGTATGCAGAGGCATAGCGGTCAAATACAGCAGATTGGAGATTACAGCTACAATGGAATACACGACAATCCGCGTTCCAACTAGTGTGCGAGACGAATTGATCGAAGCTCGACTATCACATGAAACTAGCTATGGACAAACCATCGAGCGTCTTTTAGGTTCTAGCTCTGGTGGTCAGTTATGGAC
>P_A23_Liq_3_FmtDRAFT_1000159_pt1 | contig 14849 bp, 16 predicted proteins | sample PonA233FremontCA_FD_10237 | JGI IMG/M metagenome (IMG submission 10237)
TGGCCGAGGACGGACTGTTGGGCCGGCCAGTCGAGGCCGGTAAACGGCTCGTCGAGCACGAGATGGTCGGGCTCCATCGCCAACGCGCCGGCGATGGCGACACGGGCCTGCTCGCCGCCCGACAGCGCGGCGATCCGCTCCTCGCGGCGGCCACCCATGTTGACGGCGGCCAGCGCGTCGGCGACCCGGCGGTCGATCTGCTCGTGGGCGAGCCCGATATTTTCCGGGCCGAAGGCCACATCCGCACCGACGGTCGCGCCGACAAAACCATCGCGTGGGGACTGAAACACCATGCCGACGCTCGTCCGGGCGGCGACCGGGTCGTCGCAGCGGACACCCCATTGACCCGAACCGTCCCCGAGTCAGGGGCGAGCAAGGCGTTGAAATGGCGGACAAGCGTGGTCTTGCCGCTGCCGTTTGGGCCAGCGATAACGACCCACTCGCCGTCAGCGATTTCGATCGATACGTCGCCGACAGCGGTTGTCTCACCGAAGGCGTGTGTGAGGTTGTCGACAGCGATCATCGCAGGTCGGCAAGCAGTTCGTTGCCGCCGGCAACGATCCCGACCGCGATCCCGATCTTGAGGAGATCGCCGGCGGCGAAGGGGGCCATGAACGATCCGGCGCGGGTGAGCGTCCACTCGTTCACCAACGCAAGCCACGGGACGCCGATCAGATAGACGAGAACCATGCCGGCGAACAACGCGGTCGTTGTCGACACCGCCGAGAGATCAGCCACAGGGGTCGGCTCCAGCGAGCGGTGGGCGACAACACCGATGACGGCGGCAGCGAGAAGAAAGCCGAGAAGAAAGCCGCCGGTTGGGCCGAGCACGTAGCCGAGGCCAGCCCCGCCGTTGGAGTACACCGGCGCGCCCGCCAGCCCGACAAGGACGTACAGGCTAATCGAAAACCCACCCCAGAGCGGCCCCAACAACAGGCCAGCAAAGAAGATCCCGAAGGGCTGGAATGAAAAGGGGACGCCGCCGGGCAACTGGATCGAAAACTGTGCGAGCACCGCGGTGAGGGCAGCGATCATCACGGCCGTACTCACCTGGCGGACGGTGTCGGCATCGACAAGCTCGATCGACGTGGTCTGCTCACGTGGCATATATGCGATGGGGTCGTCAACCCGATTTAATGTATTGGTTTACAGGCGGCGGTCGGGCCGACGTGATCGGGTGGCCAGACAGCGACACCGGGGGGACAGGGTTTTATATACGCACCCGCTTGGGTTGCATCCATGGATGAGAAGACGGCAGAGCTCCGGGACATCTTCGTGGAGACGACCGACACGGAGACCGTCACCGAGAGCCAATCGGAGTCACCGGGATCGTTGGCCGACGATTCAACGGATGTCGGCGATCGGCTAGCGACGCTCATCGATCGCATGCGCGAGCAGTATGAGTTCAACACAGCGTTGGATACCGACGCGCTGGTCGCGGTGTTGCGTGGCTTCTACGACGGCGACGACGACGCGACGATCGCCGCGAGGCTTGGGTGTCAGCCGGCGACGATCCGAGCGGCCAGACTCGATCTCCATCTGGTTCGCGACGAGGAACGCGAGGCACCCTTTGAGTTTGAGCGACTGCGCCGCCTGCTCGCTGAGGGGGTGTCGCCGGAGGAACGTGCAGAACAGCTCGATGTGTCGGTCGAGACCGTTCGCCGGTACAGCGAGGTTGCCGCGGCCGACCGCCGGTCGACGCGGGCCAACGACCGGTTCCGCGACGAGTTTGCCGGGCTGTTGACCGACGCCGATCTCACGAACCGCCTCGCCGCCGACGCCCACGAGGATGGACTCCAGGAAGCGACCGAGGATATGGAAACCGACGTGTCGCTCTGAGCTACGGGATCGGGGGTTTTGGTATAGCCGCGGGGCGAAGTTTCAAATAGAAAGCCACGACCAGCGGGAACCGTGCCGACGTTCAGCGAACTGAGCCGGGCGGCGTACTGTCCCCGACAGCTCTACTACGCCCGCAAACACGACGAGGAAGCCCCGCCGGAGTCCGTTGCGGAGAAACAAGGGCTCGCCTTTCGGTACCGCGAGCTTCGGGACGCCGACGACGAGACCCTGGCAGCGTTGCCGATCGAGCGGTCGCCGACGGCCTACCGGGCGGCTCTCAACTCGCTGTCGACGCGACCGCTGTGGGATGGGCTCTGTAATCCCGCCGAGACCGACTACTACGTCGAAGGCAAGGACTGTCGTGGGCTGCTGAGTAAGATCATCGACGCTGAGCCGCCGATCCCGACGCTGATCTCGCCGGGGGAGCCGCCGGAAAACGGCGTCTGGAAGCCCCAGACCGTCCGAGCGGTGGCTGCCGCAAAGGCTCTCTCCTGGGAGCGCGAACAGGAGATTCANCGCGCACTCATCGAGTATCCGACCGTCGGGGTCGTTCGTGAGGTGCCGCTGACGACCCGGCGAACGGCAACCTACCGCCGGGTACTACGAACGGTGCGTTCGATGGACGGCCCGCCGCCACGCGTCAACGATAGCCGGTGTGAGAGCTGTGAGTACAGATCTGAGTGTGGGGTCTCGACGCGATCGCTAAAATCGTTGTTGGGGCTGTAGGCGATAGTCATGATCGACGACGACTCGATGCCGGTGGTTCGATATCGCTGCCGGGTATCGATCAGTCGTGGTCGCGGCTGATCCGGATGGACACGACGTGCGGTACAAAACACAGACCTGTCAGTTGCTCAGTGCTCGGCGAGCCACGCCTCGATCTCGTCGGCCAGCGCGCCGCGACGGTGGATCTCGCCTGTTTCGACATCGACGACGGTGCTCTCGCCGCCGGGTGTCTGGCCGGTGTCGACAACCGCACCTGCAGCGTCGCGGACGCTGTCCGCGAGGGTATCGACACGGCGGACGCTCGGCGAGCCGCTTTCGTTCGCGCTGGTGGCGGTGATGGGGCCGGCCCTGCGGGCTAGCTCGCGGGCGACCGCGTTGTCAGCGATCCGAACCCCAACGGTGTCGCCGCCGTCGACGAGGATGTCAGGAAACGCACCATCGCGGTCAACGAGGACGGTGACCGCCCCCGGCAGAAACCGGTTCATAAACGCGCGTTCCCGCTCGGTCGGTGTGACGTACTCCGCGGCCATCGACAGATCGGCAAACCCGACCGACAGCGGTTTCGATCGCGGTCGGCCCTTGATNTCGAAAACGCGTCTCACGGCGTCAGCATCGGTCGCATCAGCACCGAGCCCGTAGACGGTTTCAGTCGGGTAGACGACAGCGTCGCCGCGTTTGATGACGGCCGCTGCGTCGTCAAGTGCGTCAGCAACAGCGTCGTCGACAGCAGCGTCGAGAGTGTCGTCGGCAGCGGTGTCGTCGTCGGCTGGAGGCACAGCCGATCTTCGCCGACCGCCGGAAAAAGCGTTACTCGTCGGTCGCGGTCGGCGTGTTCCAAACCGTTTATACTGGCACCTCGACAACCACAGTGCATGCCACGAGAGCAGAAGCAGGTTCGTGATCTCCAAGAGGGGAGCTACGTCATGATGGACGACTCGCCGTGTACGATCAACCACTACAGCACGGCCAAGCCGGGCAAACACGGCAGCGCGAAGGCTCGTGTCGAGGGGAAGGGCGTCTTCGACGAACGGAAGCGGAGCTTCAGCCAGCCCGTCGACGCGAAGGTCTGGGTGCCGATCATCGAGCGGAAACAGGGCCAGGTCGTCTCGGTGACCGGCGACGACGCCCAGGTGATGGATCTCGACACCTACGAGACGTTTACGATGCGAATCCCCGAGGACGAGGACTTCGAGAGCGACCAGGATATCGAATACCTCGAATACGAGGGCCAGCGAAAGGTCGTGTGATGTTTCCCGGCGCGACCGACGACCGCGAAGCTGCTTCCTATGTGGTCGTTGGCGCGCCCCTCGACGCGACGACCACGTTCCAGCCGGGCACCCGATTCGGCCCGGATCAGATCCGCAAATTCGCCCGTTCCTTCGACGATTACGACCACCATACCGACCAGCAGTTCACGGAGCTTGGCGTCCACGACGCCGGCGCGGTGCGGCCGTGGGACGACGTGGCCGCCTACTGTGAGCACCTCGGCAGCCACCTCCGGGGTGTCGTCGACGACGATGCCATCCCGCTCGTCCTCGGCGGCGAACACACCGTTACGGTGCCGGCGATCAAAGCTGTCGATCCCGACATCTTCGTTTGTCTGGATGCCCACCTCGATCTCCGGGAATCGTACGACGGCACCGAGTGGAGCCACGCCTGTGTCACCCACCGCGCCCTCCAGACGGCCGAGGAGGCGATCATCGTCGGCGCGCGCACCGGCTCAGAGGCGGAATGGAATCGGGCAAACGAGGCCGACGTGACGGCTGTCGCACCCGACGCCGTCGACGACTGGCTGGCCAACCCACCGGAATTTGACGGCTCGGCCTATCTTAGCGTCGACATCGACGCCGCCGATCCGGGCTTTGCGCCCGGCACAGGGACGATGGAGCCCGGCGGCCTCACACCCCGGCAGCTGGGGGCCGCGGTGGGCGCGGTCGCACCCGCCTGCGAGGGGTTCGATGTGGTTGAGGTCAACGACCGTGACGACGGGCAGGCGGCGACACTCGCGGCAAAGCTGGTGCGGCGGTTCGTCTACGAGCACGCCGCTGAGAGCGACAGCGCGTGATCGAAGCCTACTTTTCGGTTGCGGTGTCGCCGGTGACGCCACGGTACCGGAGTCGACCCCCAACCGTGACCGCGAGATACGCCGTGATCGCCACGAGAATGATCGTCCCGCCGGCGGCGACATCGTAGGCGTAGGACAGCGTGACACCGCCGACTGTCGCCAGTTGGCCGACGGCGACAGCCGCCAGCAGCGACCGCTTGAACCCGGTGACGGGCGTGGCGGCCGCAACCGGGATGACGAGCATGCCGGCGACGAGGATGACGCCCATGATCTGCATCGCGCCGACGACAACGACCGCTGTCAACACCGCCAGCAGGCGATTGTATCGGGCAACGTTCAGGCCGGCCGCCCGCGCGCCCACCTCGTCGAAGGTGGTGTACAACAGCGGGCGGTAGGCGACGGTGACGGTAGCGATGACGACGAGCGTGAGCGCGACGAGCAGCGTNGCGTTGGCCCGCGAAACGGTCGCCAGCGAGCCGAAGAGATAGGCGTTGATGCCGACCGCGATCCCGCCGTCAGTAGCGGTGATCAGCACGCTNCCGATCGCAAACGAGCCCGTCAGAACGATCGCCAGCGAGGCATCCCGGTAGGTGCCCGCGTAGTCGATCAGTGTCTGGACGGCGACAGCGGCGACGGCGGCGACAACGAGGGCGGCCACCAGCGGCGGGATGGTGAACGCAAAGACGGTGTTGACGAACAGCCCCGCGGCGACGCCGGCAAACGCCGAGTGGGCCAGCGTGTCGCCGATCATCGCCATCTCGCGGTGAACCAGGAAACTACCGACCAGCGGGCCGATAACCGCGACACAGATCGCCGCGAGGTAGGCCCGCTGCATGAACGGCAGCCCGAGCACGCCGATCCCGGTCAGTTCGGCGAGCGTGCCGACCAGCGTGCCCCACAGCCCGTCGATGAGCGCGGCGGCGACACGACCGGTCACTGTGGCGGAGAGAACACCCATCATCAGTGATCGTGGGCGATGACGTGCTGGCTGCTTCCGTAGGCGTCGGCCAGCGCGTCGGTTTCGGCGAACGTTTCGGGATCGCCGTGGAAAAACAGCTCCCGGTTGAGACAGGCGATCTCGGAGGCATGCGTCGTGACAACGCCGATATCGTGTTCGATAAGAATGATGGTGAGCCCCTCGTCGTTGAGTTCGTGCAGCAGGTCGTAGAATGCCTCCCGGGAGTCGGCGTCGACGCCGACGGTCGGCTCGTCAAGGGCGAGTAGATCCGCGCCCGCGGCGAGTGCGCGGGCGATGAACACCCGCTGTCGCTGGCCGCCAGACAGCCGGCCGACCCGGCGATCGGCGAGATCTGTGATCCCGACCCGGTCGAGCGCGTCGGCGATCGCCTCGCGGTCGGCGTCGTCAAAACGGCCGTGCCAGCGGTGGGGGTATCGACCCATCCGTACCGCCTCGGCGACGGTGACCGGCATCTCGCCGTTGGCGGTCGCCACATCCTGTGGGACGTAGCCGATCCGCTCGCCGTCGTTGAACTCGGCCGCCGGTTCGCCAAAGAGTTCGACTGCACCGCTATCGGGGCCTCGGAGCCCGATCAACAGCTCCAACAGCGTCGACTTGCCGGAGCCGTTGGGGCCGACAAGGCCGAGAAACGCGCCGGACTCGACACTCAGGGAGACGCCGTCGACAACGGGTGTGTCAGCGTAGGCGAACGTGACGTTTCGCGCCGTGAGGATCGCCATTTAGCTATCGAGTGCTCGTTCCAGCGTGGGGAGATTAACGCTTTCCATGATACCGAGATACCCCCAGTCGTTGTCGGCCCACCGCTCGGTCAGGCCGGGCATCGCCGTCAGCGGGAGGACTTCCGCGGCGTCGGTGTCGGCGACCAGCTGCTCGGCGGCCTGCTGGGATTCGAGCGGGTCGGCACAGATGTAGTCGAGACCGTGGGTTTCGATAACCTGCTGGGCACGTTGGATATCCTGAGGCGAGGGCTGGTCGTTCGGGCCGACGCCGGTCAACGAGATCACCTCAACCCCATAGCGGTCGGCGAAGTACCCGAACGAGTCGTGGCCGGCGATGAGGAGGACATCCTTGCTACCAGCCGCGACGATGGATTCGATCTCGGCGTGGAGGCTGTCCAACTGCTCGTGGAGGGCCGTCGCGTTGTCGGTGTCGCTGTCGGCGGTGTCGGCGTCAGCGAAGGCGGTTTGGATCGTGTTGACGGCGGTTTTGACACGGATCGGATCCATCCAGAAATGTGGATCCATACCGGTGGGGTCGTGACTGTCGTCTTCGTCGTCCTGTTCTTTCTCCTCGTGACCGTCGTGGCCAACACCAGCCTCCAGCAGGTCAACGTCTGCGCTCACGTCGACCGTTGTCGTCTCGGCATCGTCGGCGTCAAGCCCCGAGGCGATGTTGTCGAGCCATGGCTGAAACCCCGGCATATTGTGAAACAGGAGCTCGGCGTCCCGGATATCCTGTCGCACGCTCGGGCCGGGCTCCCAGCCGTGGCCGTGCTGGCCGATCGGAACCAACGTGTCTGTTGTCGTGGTATCGCCGGCTACTCTCTCCGCGAGATCACCAAAGATAAAAAACGACGCCTGTACGGCCGCGCCCTTCTCGCTTGTCGCACTGTTTGTCCCATCGGCACAGCCTGCCAGCGCGCCGATAGCCGCCGCGCCACCGACGGTCGAAAGCAGTTGTCGTCTCGTTTGCGGCATATGATTAATAGAAACGACTGCTGTGATAATGATCTTGCCATTTGGAAAAAGAGATATTATTAGCCTCACGGCAACGCATGGCCGGTCGAACGCGCAGCCACACTGGAAAAGTACCTCAGTGGCTATCGTTGTATCGGCTGAGAGGGCGGCAGGCGTGTGGGGCTGCTACCGGTTCGACAGGAAAAAGTGGTTGACAGACCGCGTTTGGACGGTTACGGGGTTTCGGTGACCGCTGGGCTGATGAATTTCTCGGCTGGCCGGTCGACGACCGTCTCTGTGGCCTCGACAGCGATGATCTCATCTGCCCGCCAGTCGTAGGCGGTCAGCTGGCCACCGTAGACGTAGCCCGTATCGAGTCCCACGGCGTGTTCACGAACGATCGGAGCCTCCAGCACCGTGTGACCGAAAAAGACGCGTTCGGGGCCGTTGTAGCGGTCGAACCAAAACGGCGGCTGGTAGCTTTTGTCGGGATCCATCGAGCGAACGTTCTGGAGATCATCGACCGAGTGGTCGGCGCGTGGCTTGCGGGGGTCGATCCCGGCGTGGACGACAAGCGTCTCCGGGAGTGAGATAACCGCTGGGCATGCATCGATCCAGTCGAGATCCGACTCGGTGAGCTCGGGGATCGTCTTCTCGCCGCGGAGCAGCTTTTCCTCGTTGTTGCCGCGAACCGTGACCATGTTTGGGGTCGACCGAACGAGATCAACGACACCCTTCGTGTCGGGGCCTTTTCGAACCAGATCGCCAACAAAGACGAGGAGATCCGACTCGGTCAGCGAGAGCCGATCACACAGCCGCTCGATCGCCCCCGGACAGCCGTGGGGATCGCCGACGATGTAGATATCATCCCACTCAGCGGCATCGATATGTGTGTGTTGGACATCGAACGCGAGGGAACGAGCCATGTAATCGGTAGTATGGTGCCACCCACATGTAAGCACTGCTAAGAGTGCTCTACAGCACTATATAGTACCCTCCCCGAACCGAGAAAACAGGATGCCGGAAGCGTACCGCACAACCCGCATATTTCGAGTGGAACCCGCCCACCCGATGGTAGATATATCGCCTGTTGCTGCACTCGAAGCGATCCGGGGGAGTATATATACAGCCGTTTAGCCTATGTATAATATATATTGAAAAACTCGGGGTTAGCCGTTCAAAAGGGTTAACACGAAAAAATTCGAAACTTGGTTGTGCCAGTGATACGATGGCGGTTGCCCCGGTGCGATATGTCGAATGCGATGCCCCCGAGCGCACAGGGAGCCGCAAGCTGTCGGGAACAGACGCCGCTTGACGGCCGAATCGGCGGTGAGCGTCGATGAGCGATGAGCCAACGGATTCGGTCGATGACAACTCGACCGGAGATTCAGTCGACGACAACTCGACCGAGAGTGCAGTCGACGACAGTCAGACCGGGGATTCGATCGATGAAAACGCGACTGGGGATTCAGTCGATGACAGCCTGACCGAGGATGGGGTCGATAACAACTCGACCGCTGAGTCGGTCAACGGTAGTCCGACCGAAGACCCGGCAGCAACAGCCGCGGCAGCGAACGGTGAGACGGCTGTCGGCGAGCCCACAGAGACGGCGGCTGCGACCGATCTCTCCTCGCCGGACTACTACCTCAACCGGGAGCTGTCGGAGCTTGCGTTTCAGGAGCGCGTTCTCCAAGAGGCCGAGGACGACCGAAACCCACCGTTGGAGCGGCTCCGATTTTTGGCCTACGTCACCAAAAACATCGATGAGTTCTTTATGAAGCGTGTCGGCGGGCTGAAACAGCAGATCGAGGCCGGCGTTACCGAGCCGACAGTTGATGGACGCACACCCGAGGCGCAGTGGGCCGAGGTGCTGGAAACGGTTCGACCGCTGTTTAACCGCCAGACGCAGGCCTGGGAGACCGAGATCGAGCCGGCACTCGCCGACGCCGGCGTACGCGTTCGTGAGTACGACGAGCTGCCAGCAGAAACCCAAGCGTCGCTCAGGGCGGAGTTCCGTGAGACGGTGTTGCCGACGCTAACACCGCTGACCTTCGATCCGGCTCACCCGTTTCCGTTTATCTCAAATCTCTCGTTGTCGCTTGCGGTGTTGACCCGGCGCGACGAGGAGGCCGAGCCACAGTTTACCCGGATCAAGGTACCGGAGAATCACCCGCGGCTGATCGAACTCGACAGCCCGGCGGACGCCGACGAGTACGTGCTGTTGGAGGCTGTGATGGAGGCCAATCTCGATCTGCTGTTGCCGAACGTCGAGATCCTCGATGTGTCGACGTTCCGGCTGACGCGCAACGCCGAGGTCGGTCGCAACGAGGAGGTCGCCGAGGATCTGATCGAGGTGATCGAGGACGTGGTCGAAAAACGGCGGTTTGCAAACGTCGTCCGACTGGAGGTCACAGACGAGATGCCGGCCCGAAGTCTTGAACTGCTGAGCGAACAGCTCGATATCGAGCCCGCGGAGATCTACTACCGGAGCGGGCCGATCGATTACGAGGATTTCTTCGCGCTCGTCGATATCGACCGTCCGGAGCTAAAGCTGCCGGAGTGGTCGCCACAGCCCCACCCGCGTCTCGGCACCAATGAGCCGATGAAGACGACCGACAACGCGACGGCCATCTTTGATGCGATCAGAGACGACGATCTGCTCGTCCATCACCCGTATCACTCCTTTGAAAAGACGGTGCAACGCTTTCTTGAGACAGCCGCCAGCGACCCCGACGTGTTAGCGATCAAGGTCGCCATCTACCGGACAGCAAGTGACTCGAAGGTGATCCAGAGCCTGATCGAGGCCGCCGAAAACGGCAAGGAGGTCGCGGTGATGGTCGAGTTGAAGGCGCGGTTTGACGAACAGAACAACTGGAGTGGGTGCGCCGACTCGAGGAGGAGGGGATTCACGTCGCCTACGGTAGCCTTGGCCTCAAGACCCACACCAAGACCGCGCTCGTCGTCCGTGAGGAAGCCGACAGGGTGCGTACCTACTCACACATCGGTACCGGCAACTACAACTCCGAGACAGCAAAGGGGTACGTCGACCTCGGGATGATGACCACCGATCCGGATATCGGCCACGATCTGGTGAAGCTGTTCAACTTCTTTACCGGGCCGACACTCGACGAGGAGTTCCGGAAGCTGTTGGTCGCCCCGGTGACGATGCGGGATCGGTTCACCGAGCTGATTCGACGGGAACGACGGCTGGCCGAGGCGGGCGAGGGCGGCCGGATCGTTGTCAAAATCAACGGGCTGGAGGATCCGGAGATCGTCGCCGAGCTGTACCGCGCCGGGATGGCCGGCGTCGACATCGATCTGATCGTCCGGGATATCTGTCGGCTGCGACCGGGGATCGAAGGGGTTAGCGAAACGATCACCGTTCACTCGGTCGTTGGGCGGTTTTTGGAGCACTCGCGGATCTTCTACTTCGGCAACGACGGCGATCCGGAGTGGTATATCGGCAGTGCCGACTGGATGACACGCAATCTCGACAACCGTGTCGAGGCCATCGCGCCGGTGACCGACGACCGGCTTCGCGGCAAACTGCAGTTCATCCTTGAAACGATACTGTCGGATAACCGACGACGGTGGCTGCTCCAGGCCGACGGAAGCTACCAACAGGTGACGCCGAGCGACGGCGAACCCGTTCGAGATAGCCAATCGCTGCTGATGGAGCGGGCGTACCGAACGGCGACACAGGACGGCGACCAAAATCCTGACACCGAGCGGTTTATGATCGAACACGGGCCGGGACGTGTCGGTCATATCATCGACATGCGGCCGGTGAGCGACGACACCGACAGCCGGTGGTCGGTACAGCCCGGCCTTCCCGGGACAAAGCTGTGTTCGCGCGGCGATCGCCGCAAACACGACACCCAAGAGCCGTTTTCGGCGTTCGCGGCCGCAAACGATATCGAGCAGCCGCTGTTTGCGGGGGACGCCCCGGATGCGATCTGTGCGTACTGCTGGGCGGCTGCCGCCGACCGCACGGAGTCACACCCACCTAAATAGGGTTCAGAGCAGTATAGAGCCCTCATAGTCGGTTTTACACGATAACAGTCGAATAACGACCTATGAGCACCCAGACCGCCGAGCGGCACGAACGGTGCACCGTCGTCGCCGAATACAACAAACACGGGGCGATGACGCTGCAGTCGGGCCACGGCAAGACGTATCAGATCGTCTCGACCGTGAGCCACCGGGTGGCACAGCAGCTGGCGGGTCTCGCTGTCGACGATGTGACAGAGATCTCACTGCGGCAAGCCCCCGGACGCGGCAACACCTGGCGTGCGGTCGCCGTGGGGTCGGCGGAACCGCCGGCCGAGCCACAGCCGTAAATTAATGTTAGGGAGTGATCCACCAAGTCCGAAGGTGCGGCGGTGTCACGCCTGCGGGCGGCTGTACGACAGCTCAGTCGTCGGGAGCTGTCCGGTCTGCGACGACGAGCAGTGAGCTATAGAGCACTCAATAGCCCCCATACAGACACTTATCTAGCTGTGTGGTGTTGGTGTNGCTGCAATGTCAGAGGGTCGATCCCGGGCAGACAGCACCGAGCCAGCCATGCCGGCGGCGTTTGATACTCTCAGTATCGGTATCGGATTACACGATCCGGAAACCGGGCGGATCGTTGGCGCAAACGACCGGTTAACGAAGCTCTACGGCTACACAGTCCCGGAGCTTCGAACACTGGATCTCAGCGTGCTCAGTGCCAACACCTACGGTGACAGTCAACACGCGTTCACACGCCGGGTTCGGACGGTCACGGACGGTTCGCCGCAGACCTTCGAGTGGCGGATCAAACGACAGGATGGCGAGCTTTGCTGGGTCGAAATCACGCTCACGACACAACCACACGATGGTATACCATACGTACTCGCCGAGGTGACCGAGATCACCGACCACAAACACAACGACCGGCGGGTGAGCCTGCTCCAGCGCGTGCTTCGACACAACCTTCGCAACGATATCAGCGTTATCGACGGCTTTGCCGATCAGCTAACCGATCCAGACGGCACCGTTTCGGTCGAGACCTGCGGAGAAAAGATCACCACCGCAGCACAGAGGCTCTCACGGGTCACCGAATCGATGAAACAGATCGAGGAGACGATCACGACNGATAGCACGGCACGCACACGACGCTCGGTGAAGACCGCCGTTGAGGATGTGGGTGCCGATGTACAGCGGGCCTATCCGGCGGCAACGGTTCGGGTGATCGAGCATACGCCGCTGTGGGTCGATATCGACGAGGCCTTCGATCACGCGATCCGGCACGCCGTGGAAAACGGGATCGAACACGCCGACCGCGATAGCCCAACGGTGACCGTCGAGATCGACGAGTCGCCAAACACCGGCCGTGTCGAGATCCGGATCGACGATGAGGGGCCGCCGATCCCGTCGATGGAGCTCTATGCACTCGATGATCATCAGGCGACAACACCGACCTGCCATGGCTCCGGCTGTGGGCTGTTCGTAATGAAGTGGTGTCTCGAATCACTTGGCGGTGAGCTCAGAATCGAGCCGGCAACCAGCCGTGGCAACACGGTCTACTGCTATCTCCCATCACAGTCACCACCCGAAAACAAAAACTGACGGCGATTACGTTTCGTCAACAAACTCATCGAACAGCGCGACGACGCGCTCCTCGATCTCCTCGCGGATCGCCCGCACCGCATCGAGATCCTGTCCGTCGGGGTCGTCGAGGGCCCAGTCGCGCACCTCGACGCTATCGGCGTCGAGTTCCAGCGTCGAACAACCCATTGTGGCGACAACATCACACGAATTCAGCGTCTCGGTTGACACCTCCTGCGGCGTCCGGTCGGAGAGGTCGATCCCGATCTCGTCCATCACGGTGACGACTTCCTCGTGGACATGGTCGGCCGGGTGGGTGCCGCCGGTGACGATCCGNACNCTGTCGTCGAGNTCNCGNCGGTCGACTTCACGCTCGGCGAAGGCCGTCGACATCTGGCTNCGGCCGGCGTTTTGGACACAGACGAACCCGAACTGAAACGTNTCGGCGGCGGTTTCGGACATACCGANCAGTTGCGGTCGGTCGGNATGAAGATTGGTATGAGAGCTATATAGGGGTCAGTAGTTACGGCGACGGCGCGGCCTTCTGGAGGGCGGTTTCGGCGATGTTGCCGCCGTAGTCGGCGGTTCGGGAGACCGAGTCGACGATGAGACCGACCAGTTGGGCGTGGGCCGGATCAAGCTCCCGCAGCAGCTCGTCGATCCCGCGAGCGGTTTGGTCGATCTCACGCACCTGCTTGCGGACATCGTTGGCTAACTGTGTCGCCTCATCGCTGTCGTCGGTAAACAGCGCGTCCATCCCGCCGTCGATCACGGTAACAACCTCCTCNTGGAGCTCCTCGATCGCCGTGAGCACATCCTCCGATACCTCCTGGTCGATCTCCAAGGTCAGGTGGGCGATCTTCGTCGCGTGGTCGCCGATGCGTTCGAGCTGGCGGGCACTCGAATGGTAGTCGAAACAGACCTCTCGCGGCAGGCCGAGCTCCTCGCTGGCTTTCGGGGTTCGGAGCGTCGCCCGGAAGATGCGGGAGACGACCATCCAGAGGCGGTCGACATCGTCGTCGCGTTGGATCACGTCGTGGGCGAGATCGCGGTCGAGATCCCGTAAGGCGAGCAGCGCGTCTTCCAGCATCGAGGCGGCGATCAGCCGCATCCGGGTGACGGCGTTGTGGATCGACAGCTCCGAGGAATCCAACAGATCGCGGATGACGATCTCGTCTTTTGTCTCCTCTAAGACCTCAAGACCGACGAGGCTCTGGGTTGCCTCCCGGATCATGCCGCGTTGGTCGTTGGTGATCCGCCCGCTTTCGAGGACGATCACGTCGAACCCGCTAACGTACATCGTCATGACCGCACGGATCAGCTCCGTGTCTTCGAGGTTGGTGATATCCAATGTCCCCTCGGTTTGGTCGTCACCGCCGGTTGGTGTCATAAACAGCGAATCGCCCTCCGGATAGAACTCGACGGTGCTGCCCGCGCTCACGTCGTTGTCGTTCGCCCACGACTTGGGGATCGAAACGGTGTACGTCGAGCCGCCGGTCACCTGGACTTTCCGTGTCTCCATATCTATCAGCTATTCTGTGAAAGCGGCACATAAATCCATTCATATATTTATATCTATACCGACCAACATACCTCAAAAATCGCGGTTCAAACACCGTCTCGTGGCGATATAGATGTGATATCGCTCATGATCTGCAAGTGATAAACTCACTCAAATATATACTATATAATTGTATATAACAGAGTAGCAGTTGAGCGCGGGCGACACCGCTTACTCGTGTAGACTCCCAGTACAGATCAAAAGCCTTCGTAGATGACATTTTTGCGATGAGAAACAAACGACAGATGGCTCGAAAGACGGCGATGAGCGGTCATAACGCTGTATATTACATATTATCTTTTTTAGTATATAGAATATATAGTATAGTATAGTGTTGTATAGTTCTATTAGCACCCTTTTTATCTGGCGTTGCACCACAGATATGTGATGGCATCTAACCAGACGGGAGAAAAACGGCGAATCACACGGAGA
>P_A23_Liq_3_FmtDRAFT_1000160_pt1 | contig 14663 bp, 10 predicted proteins | sample PonA233FremontCA_FD_10237 | JGI IMG/M metagenome (IMG submission 10237)
ATGGCGACACCATCGAGGCCCGGTTCCCGAATGGCGAAGTCGATACGATACGCCTACTCGGCGTTGACACGCCTGAGACGGACTACAACTCGGTCTCGCCCAGCGAATTTGAGGGGATTAGCGATACCACAGTTGGGCGGGATCACCTGCTCAACTGGGGGAAGAATGCGACGAGGTTTGCAACAGAGCGGCTCAGTGGGTCAGAAGTGCGTGTCGTTGTCAATGAGGAAGCCGACCGGCGTGGCTACTACGGTCGGTTGCTGGCCTACATCTACGCCGGCGGTGAGAATTTCAATAAGCAACTGCTCTCCGAAGGGCACGCCCGCCTGTATGAGAGCGAGTTCTCGAAGCGAGCGGCGTTCGAAGCAGCCGAGGAGGCGGCCAGAGCAGACAGTGTGGGGCTGTGGGCGTTCGATGGTGAAACAACTGAGGAGTCGTCTACAGATGAGTCAGCTAGTGCATCCACAGAGGTCGTTGTCGCTACGATTCATGCCGACGCCGATGGCAACGATCACGAGAACCTGAACGACGAGTACATTATCTTCGAGAACACCGGTGGAGAGTCAATTGATTTCGGTGGGTTGACGATCGCTGATGCCGCCGGTGCCACCTATCAGATACCGACCGGGTGCACGCTCGAATCCGACGAGTCGGTGACACTCTACACTGGTTCCGGGTCGAATTCGGATGCTGAATCTCACTGGGATGCAGGACGAGATGTCTGGAACAACGGCGGCGACACGATCACGCTCAAAGATGAGAGTGAAACGGTTGTGCTCCAGCGTGAGTACTAGCGGTGCTCTGTGTGATTTAGCTGACACACCACCGGTGACGTGGAGAGTCGGGCGACTGGTGACGAGGTTATCGAGCTATGAAAAATGTTGAGTCAGCGGGGGGTTACGCAGCGGAGCGGTCTTCGCTGCTACGTTCGGTGTCAGGTGGTGTCTGAACTGTCTGTTGCTTTTTAGATTGCTCGGCGCGCTCGGCCTGTCGCTTCAGGGCGCGGCCTGCAGGCGTATCCTGCCGCATCGCCTGTCGCCGACAGCGTTCCTGTGTGTACCAGCGAGATTTTGCTTCGTCGGTCATTTCTTCCCAATCTGGAGGGTGGTCGTAATCGTGGTTCGTCATTGACCTGCCTTTCAATAAGAGTTTGAATGGTTTAACAGTTATTTTGCATTATTGTCTAATACTGGTTGTTTATACTGTTGTCCGCGGCATATCTAAATAGATGCTGCGTCGGAGTGCTTGGAGTGCATGTATCGTTCAGAAATATGGCTACAGAGTAAACTCGGATTCAATGGAGAATGTGGGGAAGTTCACGGAATGCATGCGCAATACGCTTGTGTTTCAGAGCGAGAAACCCGCACCCCCGCTTTTTGTTCTCTCCGGAGCAATCAGGTAGTAGAGTTGGCGGGCATCCTCTGACACACTCATTCCCCGCTTGCGAATCCAATAAGACACGCCCTCTGCTGTACCTCTCCTCCTCGCCAACTCGGTGTGTTGCGTTGGAACCTCTTCCCTCTCAACTTTTCAGGAACGTACACTCGGAGTGCTACCCACAAAATGTGACTTGTCAGCTAGCAACAGATGAAGCCGGTGGTAGCTGATTTGTCTCATCACCTGTCGAATATTAATTTTTGCCCAAAACATCCGGCACAATGCTATTACGTGCTAACCTACGACTTGATGTATGCACACTCACATTTGTTTCGTGCTTGATTCCTCAGGGTCGATGGAGGAGATCGTTGATGATACACGAGGTGGGTTCAATGCATTTCTTCGCGATCACCGTGATGGACAGGGCACAGCGACAGTCACCCTCTATGACTTCAGTACGACTGTTAACCAAGTCTATGAAGCCTATCCAGTTATTGAGGCCCCAGAACTTGATAAGAATAACTACACTCCCAGTGGGCGGACAGCACTGTTCGACGCAATAACACGGGCAGTCGATGAAACCGCAGAGTACATTACTGAAGTCGAATCCGAAGAGCAACCAGACAACGTCGTTATCGTGGTATTGACCGATGGTAAAGAGAACGCTTCCGAAACGTCACAGGATACTGTGCGGAGTCGTGTTGAGCACCGCCAGAAGACAGATGACTGGGAGTTCATGTTCATCGGCGCCAATCAGGATGCAGTGCTGACTGCCGAAGGAATTGGTATCGAAAAGGACAATTCATTGAATATGGCTCATGATGGTGACGGAACCAAGGATGCATACAGATCTACCTCAGATAATATCTCAGAAGTACGTTCTAAAGGCTCTACAAGTGGGTATGATGCGGAAGATAGAGAACGGCAGACTCGTCAAGACAAATAGTAAGCGTCTGCCATCGGTGGGATGCAGAATCAATAACTTTTGTTTATTTTATCCACCCCCGCCTTGGTGTAATCCTGTATCTTTGATGCGTCCTGGATCAGCGAATGGATTCCGACCTGATACTCGTTCTGATCCTTTGTCCTTACGTATCTCCTTACCAAGGGCAGGTCGGTTTTTTGATGAAGACGTTTGGTTGGTGTCCGATTCACTGATCTCTGGGTTCTCGTCGCAATTACCTAAGTGACCATTCCGTGCAGCTTCCGAATCAAATGCGCCATCACAATGCTCACATCTGTATGTGGTTCTGACCACAAAATCATAGCTATGACCATTGCTTTCCTCAACTGCGTTCTTTACATCCAAATTGGATGCACCTGATTGGGGGGCCCGATTTAGTTTGGTTACCTCACAGAATCGGCCGATCCGCTGCTTATCTGCTTTAGATAATCCATCAGTGTGATGATAAAGAAAGTGCCGTACTGCGGCTAAAGTCTCCGGCGGGACGACAGCACGGCTTGAGGATTCGATAATTTCTTCATCGATACACACCTCAAAATCATCACTTGTCGGTTGCAAATGCTGTGTCAACACTCCAAATTTGACGATAGGAGTCGGAGTGGGACAGTCATCGGGTAGTGTACTAAGTAATGAATCGAATGGGTCAGTTGTGGATAGGTTCGGCCTATCTTTCTTCGATACCAGTGCACTTTCTCCTTGTCTATACATAGAAGAGTCTATGTTATATCATAACATATGTCTTTTGGCCATCAATACTAGCAAAACGGTGCTGTAATCCACGATTTTTCCTGTTGTCCCAACTATCTCACACCTCCTCAACTGAGTTGAAGATTCAAAAAGTGGATCTAAGTCTAACTTCTTTCTTTCCAAAATTTCGTGAACATATCCACAATTTCCTCTGGGGGTACCGTATCAAATTCCTCTTGTTCCGACGTAGAGAGAAACTCTTTGGCTCCATCCCACTCAGTATGTCCGTATCGTTCGTCGGCTAAGATTCGAACACCGACCTCTTCTGGGCCCCGGATTACTCGACCAATGGCCTGACGAGCTTTTCGCACTGCAGGAATCTTGATTGCGGTCGTAAACCCACGCTGCTCCGGAACTTGCTTACTGTAGGCGCGTGTGACTGCTTCAACCCGTTTTGATTGGGTGTTGATCAGCGGTATCCCGACGACGACGCAGTTGTGTAACTTGTTCCCATCGTAATCGACACCTTCAGTGATCGTTCCACGTGTCGATGTGAATATCACACTGTGACCATCACTATCGAAGAACTCACTCAGTAGTTCGTTGGTTTCGGCATTGCTACTTGACTCATCCAAGAACACGTCTTTCGATATGGCATCCCCAACAACATTGTACGCCCACTTTGCCTCCGCATACTTTGGCATACAGACGAGCGTGTTGCCGTATCCACCACAAATCTCTCTCAACATGTTCATGTACTGAACCCGTGTCGTCGTCATTTGAGTTGGATCAGTCGTCATCGGGCCACGATTCTCGTAATCGAACTTGGGCAAATCTGCGACCATCGACAGTCGATTGTCTTCGGGAAATCGAAGGCCAAACTGGTCGAACTCTGCACGTCGTGTGTCGGTGTCGTCACCGGTGGAGTGTGCCTTACCGCGATCTGCGTCAGGATCAACGGGTACAGCATCGGCACCAACGACTTGTTGGAACAGTTGTGGCGGACTTAGTGTGGCGCTCATCAAAATCCCACCGCCTAATTCTGCGAAGATATCACGGAGTCGTTCGGTTGGAATACAGTTGAAGAGTTCAAATTCGGGTGTATAGGCCTCTACGTATCGTGGGTACTCGCTCGGAATCTGTTCTTTCTGACTTGCAGACAACTTGACCTGTTTATGATACTCGATGCCATCGCTGTGAACCCAATTATAGCAAAACATCCCCACCTCAATATCTTGCACATCGCGCTGGTGATAACCCTCCTCCTCCAATTTCTCGAAAAAGATGTTGATCGCCTCGAAGGCACCCAACGCTCGTTCCATCCGTTCAACACCATCATCAAACCGTGCGGTGATCTTCTGGAGCAACTTATCTTCTACATCGGGAAATTCTGGTGAGGAAAGTGGGATTTCATGATCTGCTATCGCATCGTTGTGCAACTGCTGCTGCCAGTTAATCCGCTGTTCGGTCAGATAATCGCCGACGAGGTCATACAGCTTGTTTTTGATGAATTTGAACAGAACCTCTACCCGCTCAAAGTCGTCCTCAGTCACATCGACTGTAGACACCTCATCTATGGAGTCTCTGCACAACTGTTTGATGTCTCTGATGGTATCGGCATCTGGGCTGTTTGTCGGTGTCTGTGAGAACTCACCCTCAATGTATGCAGCCATGAGTTCTAGGTCGGCGATCGCTTTATCGAGAGTGTAGAGGTCGATCCCCGCCGAAAGCATATCTCGGACTCTCGCTCCTAACTGATGAGCTTCGTCTACCACGACGATTGTTTCTGTATCNAGAATCTCCATCTTCATGTCGGTGAGATTCCGCGTCTCTGGGTCGAAGACGTGGGTGTAATTCCCGAGTAGAATTGATGCCTTCTGCCCAAAGTGCGCCATGAGTTCATGAGGGCAGACACCACGCTCTACGCCGTGTTCAAAGAGGATGTCACGGTCGAAGACAGACGCTTCGGCATCATCGAAACCAAAATTTGGTTGTGATTCGGTGAAGTAGCCCAAATAGAAGGGATCGAACTTGCCCTGCAAATTGAGTGGAAGTTGGCTCAGCCCTCCGGATTGTAACTCTGCAGTGTCACTGATGAGTCGAGTATGTGGGACGATATCGGGATATGGCGAAGTGACGCCATCGACGACGAGCTGGTCGTAATCCGGGTCATCATGTTGTTTGGCAATCAAGAGCTCTCTGACCGCCTCGGCTCGTCTGGGATCATACCCCTCGTGTTTCTCCCGTTCAGCGGTTGCCTTTGAAGACGGCTTCGACCAGTCGTAATCGTGTTTACTGTATGGCTCAGGGGTGACATCATCTGGCCACTGGAGGGGAATATCACTCCCATACCGAACGATTTCCCGAGTGGTTGCTCTAAGATCGTCGATATGCTCAGTGACAGTGTCTTCGTCAAACGGAGGGAGATCACAGAAGGCAAACGGAAGCATCTCCCGGCGACCTTTGAGGACGACGGTTGTTGCAGGATCAACAGCTGTGGGCATCGACCGATTGACGCCACGCATCTCCTCGATGAACTGATTAAGCTGCTGCTTGTTCGGTGTGAATACGCCCGTTCGCTCGTATACGGGATACGCATCGTTTCGCATCGCCTCAATTGCGGCCGTTACAGCGACCAGTGTTTTGCCAGTGCCGCAGGGGCCCTCAAGTGAGTAATAGCCCCCATCATCGAGCACGTTGAGAAACCGTTCGATACCAGTCCGCTGATCAGGGTAGACGGTATCGTATCGGAAATACTGCTCCCATGATGGAGTTGAATCTGAGTCGTCATCCGAGTCATCAAATGGTTCATTACCGTTCGACATTATATTTGGTATGTATCGAAGATGCCTGTGAGTGGCAGTTTTGATATAGAATAGTGACTCACCAACTAAGTCCTGTGATCTCAGTATTCCTATCTAAGGCGACCTATGGTACACTCTCGTAGCTTCCAACTTTCACTCGCCCTAACACGTGTTGCTGATATTGTATGAATCAATTTTTGTCTGAGCGATCATTCGTGAGTTTGCAAGATATACGACATCAGTTTGTTTGAGAACATCTCATATTCACCTCAGTCATTCCTCGGTTTTAGTTTCACTTTGGTTGACTTACATTTATTAGCCGGTCGTTTCCATATAACCACACACTCAGCCATGTGGCCCCCAGCACGCCTGGCTGAATGACTACCCCCCAAGAGTCGATTACAATGCTAACACTCACACACATCGCTGATACACACCTAGGCCACCGACAGTACGGATTGAAACAGCGCGAAGACGATATGGTATCCACCACGCGGGCTGCGTTCCAAGAGATGATTGAGGAGCGTGGGACAGATGCAATTCTGTTACCGGGAGATCTATTCCATTCACGGGATTTGCGGCCGAAGATACTGCATCAGATCGAGCAGGAACTCGAACGGATACCCGATGACGTGCCGGTGTTAGTGTCGCGTGGCAACCATGACGAGAATCTCACGCCACGTGACGTGACATGGTTGAATTACCTCCATCAGCGCGGACAGATCGTATTCTTGGAATCTGAACTGAAAGCGAATGAAGAGACAGCCTGGTTCAACCCCTACGATCCAGACGAACCGGGACAATCTGCGGGATTTTATGATATTGATGCCGAGGGCTTTGAAAAACCCATTCGCGTATTCGGCTTGCAGTGGCGCGGTGCAAAGTCAGGCCAGGCTCTCCAACAGGTGGCGAATGGAATCAAAGAGACGAATGAGATGCACGGAGAGCCAGCCTGGACTGTGTTGTTGGCACACTTCGGCATTGAAGATGAGGTGCCGACACTCGGCGGAACAGTCACTCACGGCGAGCTTCGAGATGTGAAAGATGTCGTGGATTACCTCGCACTCGGACATATCCACAAGCGGTACGAATCAGGTGGGTGGATCTACAACCCTGGGTCACCAGAAGCCCACAACACACGAGAAGGGCGAGCGGATTGGGATCACGGCTACTACTCGATTGCTCTCAATGAGGGATCAGCAGGCGGCAGTAATGGCACGGTTGGCTTCGATGTAGACCACCATCCTACGAAACGGCGGCCATACTACCAGATTGAATTCGATGTCACTGAGTATGAGTCACCCAGCAATCTCGAAATAGCATTTCGGGAACATGTTCAGGACGAAGAGGCTGCGATAACAGACCATTGTAGCCAAACCGAGTTCATGGCGGGGGGTGATCCACGAGCACCGATTATCGATCTTCGGTTCACCGGGACGCTACAGTTTAGTCGCGGAGATTTCCGCACAGATGAACTTGCGGCATGGGTCGAAGATACGTGTGACGCCCTCTACGTGCAGGTAAATACGGGTATTCGAACGGCAAACGTCCAGCAACTCATCTCCGAAATCGATGAAGAAGAGGTGTTCAAAGATGGCAAATTGAACACAGCAGCGTTGGAACATCGGGTCTTCGAGACAATTGCAGAGGAATCAATCTACGACGAACACGCAGACGATGTCGCAGAGGTGCTCGGAAACGCTCATGAGATGGCCCAAGCAGACGAGGCTGTTACGGATATTGGAGACTCGGTGAGTGCAGCAAGACAGGAGTTGTTCCCGGAACTGCCAGACGACATAGTGCTGGACATCGAAGAAGACCCATTTGCTGATGCCGACACTGCAGAAGAGTCAATAGATGAACCCGGAGACGGTGATATAACTGCTCCCAGTGAGGGTGAAGAGGTGGTAGAGCAATGAGAATCACCGAAGTCTCTCTGGAGGATATCAAGTCCTACGCGGATCGAACTGTCGTGCCGATTGAGGGTGGTGTGACGGCGATCCTTGGTGAAAACGGTGCAGGAAAATCAACGGTACAGGAGGCCATCGGATTCGCCTTATTCGATTCCTTACCGTTCAACAACAACGAATTCTTGCGGGAAGGCGCGAGTTCAGGAACTGTTGAGGTGACCTTTGAACACGACACACAACGTGGAACAGAACGATACAGAGTTGTTCGATCCGTCGGTCGGTCGAAATACGGCGTACACCGACATGATCCCGATAGTGGAGAGTGGGTCGATCAAGATATTGATTCAAAATCGCAATTAGTAGAGTGGTTGTGTGCTCGTTTTGATGTTGAAGATGGGGGCGAGCTCAGCAGTCTCTGGAGTTCAAGTATCGGAGTGCCCCAAACACGATTCCTCTCTGATTTCTCGCAAACGCCACGGAATCGCAAGGCAACATTCGATGCACTGCTGAACTTGGATGCATACGAGGAATCGTGGGAGACACTCAAAGGCGTGCCAGCTGACATCGAAAGCCAACAACAGGATCTCCGCAGAGATATCGATAAACTCGCCGGCGAGCTACAGGATCTGCCAGACAAGCGATCACAAGCGGAGTCGTTGGCTGATGATGTTGAGACAATCGAATCCAGAATTGAAGAGAAAACAGCCGAATTGTCGGACAAAGAGTCGGAATACGAAGAGTTGGAAGGCATACAGGATGAGATAGATCAACTTGAGCAAGAGGTTCAATCCCTGGAGCAGGATATTGATGCAACAGAAAGCGATTTGCAGACAGCCACCGAGGAACTCTCGGCTGCCGAAGCTGCACAGCAAAAGTGTGAGTCGAACAGTGAGGGACATCGTCGGTATCAGGAAGCTCGTGAGCGGCAGGACGATTTAGAAGATCAGAAAGAGGAACGTGATGCACTCGCTGAAGAACGAGATGACCAGCAGGAAACAATCAACGAGATCCAGTTCCAGATTGAGCAGTTAGAGGAGCATAAAGCGGAACTGGAGGCAGCCAAAGAGACGTTAGAGTCGAATCAGGAACAGAAGGAGCGATATGAAGAATTAGATGAGCTTATTGAGTCGCTGAAAGACAGTGAAGACGATATAGATGCGTTAGAGGAAGGAATCGAGGAGTTGAGTGATGAGATTGAGTCAACGGAAGACGAAATCGAATCGGTCGAAGAGACGATTACAGACATCGAAGACGAGTGGGAAACGACGACAGATCCGGAAGCACTCTCGGATGAGATTAATGATCGGGAGGCAAGGAAAAAACAATTGCGTGCCGAGCGTGAGCGGCTTGAAGACCAACTGGAACGGTTGCGTGATACAGAGGTTGATGCACCGTGTCCGACCTGTGACCGGCCATTAGACGAAGATCATAGGTCAGAGACAATCGAAGAGCGTGAAACCCAGATTGAAGAGATCAAGGCGGAACGTGAGGAACTGGCCGAGGAACTCAGTGGATTGCGTGACAGACGTGAGGCAGCTAAAGAGGTCAAGCAACGTGTTGATAAGCTGCCGGTTCACCGAGACAAAATCAGCTCACTGGAAGACGATATCGAGGAACTCCGCAATGAGAAGGAGTCAAAGCAAGCGGAGTTAGCGGAGCTGGAGGATGAATTGACAGCTCTTCCTGATCTTGAAGCTGAGCGAGACGAGTTAGAGGAGCCATATGAGGAGTACCAGACTGCCGAATTCCGAGTTGAGGAACATGCTGATGTCCCCGACGAATTGGAGACGAAACAAAGTGCATTAGACGCAGAGCAGTCCGAGCTCGCAGACATAGAGGAAGAATTGGAGGCTTTCGAGGGACTGGATGACGAGTTGGCCGAAGTCAAAGAAACATTGGAGGAGACGGAGGAAGCCCATCAGACGTATATCGAACACAAACAACAGGCGTCACAGGTCGAAGAGCGGCAGGAGCGAGTCAACGAACTAGAGAACAAGCTTGCGAATCTCGAAGCGGAACATGAGGAGACGGAGGCCGAATTAGAAGATAGCAAAAGTGCATTCGATCCAGAGCGATTTGAGACGCTCGAATCAGAGATTGATGATCTCAATGAAGAGATTGCTCAGGCTAAGGGAGCCGTTGGTGAAAAGAAAAACGCCCTGCAGGACGTACGCGAAGAGATCAACGAGTTAGAGGCAAAACTAGAGGAGCGGCAGGACAAACTCCAGGAGTTGAAGGAACTCAAAGCCGACCAACAGTTCGCCGAGTGGGTGAGAGAGAACGTTCGGGAGGCCGGACCGAAGATGCGAGAAATCATCACCAACCGGATTGGCTCACGGGCGAACGAATTATTCCGATCAATTCGTGGTGCGTCGGCTGAAACCCTGGAGTGGACGAGCGATTACGAGATTGTCGTCCACGATGCAGATGTCCGAAAAGCGTTTTCGACGCTGAGTGGTGGCGAGAAGATGGCGGCTGCGCTGTCCGTCCGACTAGCGATTCTCGAACAGTTAGCGTCCGTGGGAATCGCATTCTTGGACGAACCGACGGCAAATCTGGACCGAGAAAAGAAGCGGAATCTCGTCACTCAGCTCAAACAGCTTGATAGCTTCGAGCAACTCACAGTCATTAGTCACGACCAGACGTTCGATTCGATGACTGACTACACGATCACGATCGAAAAAGATCAGCAGACATCGGAGGTCTCAGTCAACTAATGCCGATTGACAAGCGTGGGGTTGCGTCTGAATTGGAGGCGAACGTAGAGACGATTGAGACGTATCTTGAAGACGATACAGGGGTCGTAGAGCGGCTACAAGAAGCGATTCAAGGCTTGCCCCACGAATGGACGACGGCTGAAATACGAGACGAACTCCGGGATGCCTCGTATCCAGGGGCACTGCCAGCAGCTGAGTTCGATGATGTGGATAGCATCATCGTCCCGTACCCCGAGAGTGACGGGTGGGAGAATCACGAGCAGGTCAACGAGTGGGCCCGCCAAATCATCAGTAACGTCCCAGTGATGGCCGTCGATGGATCACAACTCCCGCCGACAACGCAATTCAACGTCCCGCTGGCGTACGTGCAAGCTGCCTGGGCAATCAACCATCACCACACCGAGGGACGGCTTGATCGCGGAGTCGAGGGGCGACTCTTGACCCCCGACGAGGTGACACAGGAATCCGATGATGGGGACTATCGGTTCGTTGATCCACAACTCGTAGGGCATCACCGGTTCGAACACGAAGGCCAACTGCTTATCGACCAACTCGCCGAATTAGCTGAGGCTCGTGATGCAGGCGAGATCGACCATACGCCAGTTGTGTTCTACGATGGGCCCTTGATCGCGTCATTTGCGAACCCATTGAAACCGGAGATCCGGAGGCGATATCTATCGACATTGAGTCGGGTGATTGCGGCAAGTCAGCACCACGCGATCCCGTTAGTCGGGTATGTTGCCGGGTCAAGTGCGACGGAACTCGTGAAAATGATCCAACTCCTGTTACGCGAGGAGTTCGCGGAAGATCGCGTCATTCCAGATGCACACATTCTCACTGAGTTAATGAGCCCATGGGGTGACACAACGATACCGTTCATCTCGAAACGCGATGCCAGTATCGATGCATTGGAAGAGACCTATAACGGTGAAACGTACGAATTTCGTGATGACATTTTGTTCTCGTATCTGAACGTGCCGCCAGGAGAGGGACTAGATCGCATTGAGTTTCCGGGATGGATGTGTCGTCAGGACGGCCCCGATGGATACGACTCGATGTACGAGTATACTGTCGATATTGTGCGTGCACAGGCGGGCATCGGGCGAGGATATCCTGAAATCCTCCAACAAGCCGATAGCGACGCTGTGTTAGATCATCAGGACCGCCAACAGTTTCATCGGGTCGTCCAACAGTGGGCTGACGAGAACGATGTACCGCTTGAATGGAACGCCAAAGCACTCAGCAAGGAACTTCGACGCAAATGATGAACCACTCTCAATGTGAGCTGGCAAGGAGCATAGTTCGACGACCAACCAACAGTACGGGGACAACACAATGACCGACACACCGTCTAACGAATCCAGTCCAAATCTTGAATCGTGCGTCCGGATTGGTAGCATCATTTCCTCAAATAGTCACCTGGATTATGTCGTTGAAGTGTACAAGGAACGGGACTGTGATCGGCCACCGGAACTTCACGAGCGGGAGTTTGGCCAACCAGTCTTCATCAAGAAAACCGTTGATGGGACGGAGCATGCGATCATGGGGGTGATTTATGATACGCAGTTAGTCGATCCTGACCAAGGACGAACTGGGCCACGATTAGCACAGGATGATCAGGCCCAATTCACCCCTGGGTACATCGAAGAGCGGACAACACTTGCAGGAGTGGCACTCCTCGGGACCGCGAAAATCACCGATGATGGGGAGTTGCAAAATCCAACGCATCAAATGCCACGGTGGACACTGGAAGTCGAGGATACCGTTTTCAAGTGCCCAGATCAGGTTACGATGGCTTTCCATTCCATCGATGAGCAGATTCAATTGGCATACATGGACCGCCTTCTGGACATTGCCGGAGATCTTGGATCGGAGGTCATCGTGTCGGTGATTGATCGGTTGCGTCGCATGCTACCCGATGATGATCAAAACCAGCGAGTGCTTGATGTGGTCGAGCAAAACGTACAGTGGCAGGCTCGTGAACAGCGGGGGGTGGTCTAATGGCTGCCCGAACAGACGTAGTCGGCACCGTAGCTGGACCCGGTGACAATCCGAACGAATTCGTGTTCGTGACTCCGTCAGACAAGTCGATCAAAACTGGCGAGTTCATCACATACACGGTTTCCGTTGAGGGTGAATCGCGGTCGGTGTTCGCTCGGGTGACAAACCGAGAACTGATTCGAGGGCTTCCTGAAGGCTTTCTTGCAGATCCGGCAGTCGGACCAGAGACGGTCGCAGCGACGCTTGGCGTTCCAACCGATGATCCCGAACTGTACCGATTGACTGCGACTGTCATCGGATACTACGATACCACTATGACCACGTTCGCTAATCCGCGACAGCTTCCCGACCCCGGAACGCCGCTGTCGATTGCTCCTGATCAGCAGCTCGAAACTGTCCTACCCAATTTGGGCTGTGAAACCGACAGCACAGACGTGTCCAGCATGGACGGCGTAGCGTGTATCGGGTGGTTATTGAACCGAGCCCCAGAGGCGACAAACCTCCATATTCCAATCGAAGAATTTGCATCGACTCACTTAGCGATTCTCGCATCAACCGGGAGCGGGAAATCATACACAGCATCGGTGTTGATTGAGGAGATGATGCGACCCAGTTCGCGTGCCTCGCTGCTCGTATTTGACCCTCACGGTGAATACGATACACTGGCAGAGATGCAGGGCAAAGCGGCGTTCCAAGGCGAGGATGGGTATGAGCCTGATGTCGTGTATTATGATCCAGAGCGGCTTCGTGTTCGGATTTCCGAGCTGGATATCGGCGATGTCATGGCGGTCTTGGATAACCCGAGTAATCGCATGCAGGATCGCCTCTCAACCGCTTGGCGGTCGATGCAAAACCAAGAGAGCAGGACGTGGGGGATTGACGACCTTATTGCAAAAATGGAGGACGAGTTTGGCTCTGATGACGCAAGTGTCGGTGCGTTAGAATGGCGTCTCCGACGGTCAATCCAGCGGAACGACCTATTCCATCCCGAAGAGAACGTACCGCTGAATGAAATCGTAGATCCTGGACAGTGTACAGTGCTTCAGATGGATACATTGGATCGGCGTGATCAGCAACTCATCACTACCGTTCTGTTACGACGGCTGTACCGTGAACGACTTGATGCCGTCCGAAAGCGAGATTCAGAGATAGAACATCCGATTTTTGCGCTCTTCGAGGAAGGACACCGATTTGCGCCAGCATCCGGTGATGCCCCGTCACTGGGGATCATGCGGACGATAACGTCCGAGGGCCGTAAGTTCGGATTCGGTCTCGGGATCATCAGCCAACGGCCATCAAAGATCGATCAAGACGTGTTGTCACAGTGTGGAACTCAGATATCGATGCAGATCCAAAATCCGAATGATCAAGATGCAATCAAGAAGTCAGTTGAAGCCGCCGGTGAGGATGTTCTCCGGGAACTGCCTGGGTTAACGCCGGGACAGGCGGTCGTCTCGGGAGATGCAATGAATACGCCTGCGTTGATACAGGTTCGACAACGAGACACACCCCATGGAGCTGGAAGTCGGCCAGTCATCGATGACTGGCACGAAGCCTATGATAAGCAGCAGCGTGAACCGACGCGATCAGAAGGGGCTGACTTCGGGCAAGGTGACTCCACAGGAGTGCAAGATCTGGGTTAGCAGTAGTTGGGGGTATACGATTGCTTTATACAGATTAAGCGACAGAATTAATTTCTGAGAAACTCGTTCAGTTCGTCAAATTCCCTTGGTGAGAGAATAACCTCGGTATCGAATGCATCAAACCGTTGGAAGTCTTCGTCAATCGTCAATACGGTATTCACTCCTTCATTTATCGCTACCTGAGCATAGTATCCGTCCCATCCACCAACGTTTGCGTCACTAGCTAGAGAAAATCCACTCAAAACCACCTCCTCGGGAATCTCGTCGCACCAATGGATTCGTTTCGCGTCCATGAAATTCTGGAGTAGACGAGAAGCGTCTGCGTTTGAACGTCCGTAGTATGTAGTCAGGATGGTATGCGCACCGAATAGTGCAGGATACGGAACAACAGCATCTATGTCGCCTGCGATAGCATCTTGGACGTATGAAAGCGCAGCATCACGAACGGGGGCTGCTGTGTGTGCGAGGGCTATTACACCGACATCGAAAAGATACGGTCCAGTAGTATCACTCATTGCTATTTTCTTCTGCCCCTTTTTGAATCGCATCTCGATGCTTCT
>P_A23_Liq_3_FmtDRAFT_1000165_pt1 | contig 14401 bp, 12 predicted proteins | sample PonA233FremontCA_FD_10237 | JGI IMG/M metagenome (IMG submission 10237)
CACCGCCATCAGCCGTTGTGTCGGCTTCTTGTCCTCGACCTCCGCGAGAGCGTCGCGGAGGTCGTCGAGGGTGGCGGCGTCAAGCGTGGCCATACCCTAGAATCACACTCTAGCCTAAAGAATATTCAGCCGACAGTATGAAGACCTCTCCCAGCGGCTGGGAGAGGTCTGGACAGATGGACTCCAAGCGTACCGCGAGATGGATCGGGATCACCGAACAGTCGTCCACAAAGAGAGGTACGTATCGCCTGACGGAGTCCACATCAATCAGGCAGAATGTCTGTTTTCGCTTGTTCAACCGTGGCTGCGGAAGTTCCTCGGCCTGTCCAAGCAAGGGTTGGAACAGGCCGCTCATACATTCGGGATCGTTAGATCGCTGAATCTCACAGGCGCATCTGTCGATATCACCATCGACTGCCTTGTTATGGGGTCTTTCCGCAGCTCTACATAAGAGCGACCCAGTTATCCTTATTGTGGCACATCTCGTCGATGGTATCTCTAGATATGATATTCCAGAAGATGATTATTCAGAATATGATTATTCAGAATATTTTATATCACGCCCACTAATTCAGTGCTACTCAATATTTGGATAATTCGGGGAACATACCGACACCCCGGTCGAGCGTCAGTCGTCGGCAGCAGCAGCGTCAGCCTGCCCCTGCCAGAGATCCGCGTATATTCCCTCGCCCGCAACCAGCTCGTCGTGCCCTCCCTGCTCGACGATCCGGCCCTGATCCATGACAACGATCTCGTCCGCGTTCTGGATCGTCGACAGTCGGTGGGCGATGATGAACGCGGTCCGCTCCTCGACCAGCCGCTCGAGGCTTTCCTGAATCAGTTCCTCGGTCTCCGTATCGACGTCTGAGGTGGCCTCGTCAAAAACGATGATCTCGGGATCGTTGAGCAGTGCCCGGGCGATGGCGAGGCGCTGCCGCTGGCCGCCCGAAAGTTTGACGCCACGCTCGCCGACTTGCGTGTCGTATCCATCTGGGAGATCTTCGATGAACTCGTCGGCCGCGGCGGCCTCGGCCGCCCGCTCGACCCGAGCGCGGGCGCTTTCGTCCGGTTCTCCCGCCCACTCGGCCTCAAGCGTCTCGCGGTCGCCGTACGCGATGTTCTCCGCGACGGTCCCCGAGAACAGGTACGGATTCTGTTCGACAATGGCGATGGCGTCCCGCAACGACTGTAGATCGTACTCCCGCACATCGGTCCCGTCAACCCGGACGGCCCCATCGTCGACGTCGTGGAACCGGGGAATAAGCTTCAGGAGCGTCGACTTCCCGGCCCCGGTCGCCCCGGCGAGCCCGATCGTCGTCCCCGCCGGCACGTTGAGCGAGACGTCGTGAAGGACGGGCTCGCGGTCCCCGTAGGCGAACGTAACGTCTTCGAACGTGACCTCTCCGTCAATCGACGCAGGGGTGTGCGGCGAGTCGGGGCTGGTGATCGTGGGCTCGCGGCCGAGCAACCCGAACACGCGCTCGGCGCTCGACTTCGCGAGCTGGTACTTGTTCGCCGACTTCCCGACCCGGCGCATCGGCGAGTACAACCGCCGCAACAGGAGGAAGAAGAGCGCGAACCCGCCGAGGGTCAGCGCCCCTGCCTCGCCGGGAACGCCGCTGATGATATCGGTGCCACCGATGTAGAGCACGAGGACGAATACGACGCCGGTCAACAGTCGCAGGGTCGCGAAGAACCCCCGTCGGATCCGAAGCGCCGCGACCTTCTCGTCGTGGTACGCCTCGCTCTGCGTAGCGACTCGGCTCTCCTCGAAGCTGTACCGGTCGAACGATTTGATCACCGCGGCGCCACCGAGGTTGTTCTCGAGCCGCGTGTTCAGTCGAGCGACTGTCTCGCGAATCGATTTATACCGAGGTTCGATCCAGGTGAGAAACTGGCTACTGGCCAGTCCGATGACCGGGACCGGCGCGAGCGCGATGAGCGCCAGCTTCGGCGAGTACGTCCACAAGATGATCGCGATTCCGCCGACCGTCGCGACCACGCGGATGAGCTGTCGGAACTCCGTGTTCAGGAACTGCTCAAGCCGATTGATATCGCTGTTGAGGATCGACATCATACCGCCGGTCTGATGATCGGCGAAGAAGTCCATCGAGAGCCGCTGGAGATGGTCGTACGTGTCGTTTCGCAGATCACGCTGAACCTTCTGTGCGGTCGCTTGAAGCAGATACCGGGAGATAAACCGCGCAACTGACCGGACCAGGTACGCGAGCACCGCGATGAGCACGAGCTGTTCGAGCACCGCGAGCCGAGCCGCTTCGCCGGTGATTTCGCCCTGCGGCAGCAAACCCACGTCGGTCAGCAGTCCCGCGTCGGCCGACCCGCGGATCGCTCGATCGATCGCAGCCGCGACGACAATCGGTGGGACCAGTCGGGCAAACCTCGTGAGAAACGCCGCAAGCACGCCGAGCGTAAGGGTCGGCCAGTAGCGCTTGGCGTAGCCGAGCAGACTCACCATCGGGTGGCCGTCAACGTTCTCTCGGGCGTGTTCAAACCCGCCGTGGTCGTCTGTCACTGTGTTCGGTAGCGCTCTTGTGTGTAAGTATTCGGTGACATGGCGCTATAAGCTAGATGATTGTTTGGCAAACTGATGACAGACTAGTCGGCGGCTTGTTCGGTTCGTCGGGTCTCCTCTACTTGTAGCGGGTCGGCTGCCGATGTCGCGGTAACCAATCGGAGGAACTGTCCCGCGTTCGTGAGGAGTTTATTCTCCGCTTTTCGAAGGTGCTCTTCATACGTTGAGCGAGCGACTGCCGTCTGATCGGCCAGGTCTCGAAGCGAAGTCTTCCGTGGTTGCTCGTAGTACCCACTCTCCAGTGCTAATTGGAGCGCTGCCAACTGTCGGTCAGTGATGTTCTCGAACAGTTGGTTCGCCGGCGCCAGCATACTGTGTGGAATCTGTTTTTCCGAAATCGACGTTTTCGAGAGCAGTTCGATTTCTCTATCGGAGCGAAGATCACCGAGCAGCTCTCGAATGTCCTCGCCGTCGAACGCGACTACCGTGTAGTGCTCCCAGCCTTGACGGTAGATCGTTGGCGACTGATACAGGCAGTTGTGTTTCTCAAACCGGTCGATAATCGACTGTTCGAGTGAACAGAGACACGACTGTGTGACGATGTGATACCCTTCGTTACCCTTCGATTCGTGCAGAACGGTTCCGAGTTGGTCAATATCGTCACGCAGCTCATCAGTCGGCGTCGTCTCTGACGTGATTTCCAGTACTTGACAGTCGCTTAGCGGCCACTCACGGATGGTCAAGTCCGGGTGTCGTTCCGAGATCTCCCGGTACGGGCACTCGTGTTTAACCCGAATCGTGGCCTCGTACAAGCTCATACTAATTATTTTGAACCGGTCAAAATTAACAGTGCCGGTCATGTCCGGCAGTACTCATATGCGGATATACCTCCTCTCCACAAGCACCGATGCAAGAGATCTCGCCGGAAAAAATCAGCGAGCAGTTGCGAAATGGCGACGGCAAGCCACTGGTCCTCGATATTCGCCACCGAGAAGACTTCGAAGAGTGGCATATACCGGGTAGTATCAACGTCGATGTCTACGACGAATTAACTGACAACCCTGAACAAGCCAAGGGGCCTCTTTCGGACCTTCCTCGTGAGGAGGAGATAGTTACAGTCTGTGCCGCAGGTGTCGTCTCGGAGACAGCGACGGAAGTGCTCCAAGAATTGGACTACAATGCGGTGACGCTCACCGATGGAATGAATGGCTGGAGCCGCGTGCACCGCCACGCAGAAGTACCAGCGAATCTCGATGGCACGCTCATTCAGGTCGCGCGCCTAGGGAAGGGCTGCCTCTCACACGTCCTCATCTCGGCCGGTGAAGCCGCACTCTTCGATCCATCACATTACCTCGCTGAGTACGAGGCAATTCTCGATGAATACGACGCCGAACTCGTCGGCGTCTTCGACACGCACGCCCACGCTGACCACGTCTCGGGTGCTGTAGAACTCGCCGACCGACACGGCGTTCCTTACTACCTTCACCCGGAAGACGCGCTCGCCATCGACGCAACGCCGGTTGAGGATGGACAGAGCGTGACGGTCGGCAGTCTCGATATCGAAGTCATCCACACACCGGGACACAGCGAAGGAAGTGTCTCATTCGATGTCGACGGTGTAGCGTTGATCACGGGCGATACGCTCTTCCACGAGAGCGTGGGACGTGTCGAACTCGGCGTCGAAGCCGGTATCGAAGACGCCGAGGTCGAACAGAATGCTGCGACGCTTTACGAGAGTCTTCAGCGCCTGTTGAACAGGCCAGACGATACGGTTGTGCTGCCAGCACACGATCCCGGCTCGCCTGAACCACCGGTGACTGCGACCCTCGCTGAATTGACCTCCTCCTCCGCGTGAACGCGGAGGAATCCCACCACGGGATTTCAGGCCGAGCGAAGCGGCCTGTTGATTTCAAGACGCATACGTTCCAAGCGTCGTCTGCTGGGTTTCAGCATCGGCTTGGCTGTCTTGTGGCCCGGTCAAAGAGGCCCCATCCGTAGCCGAGTCATCGGCACCAGCCTTCTGCCGGGAAGCCCAGTCGCTTTGGCGGTGACTCTCTCCACTACGGTAGCGGTCTGCAATGTTTATCGCCCCGTTCACGTCGGCTTGATACTCACCGACCCAACAGCCGTCGTTCGAGCATCTAAACGTCGCCTGTCGTGGCCGGTAACCGTGTTCACCGCAGGCGTGACACGCCTTCGACGTGTTCCGGGGATTCACCGTCTCGACGGGAATCCCCTTCTCGGTAGCTTTGTAGCGAATCTGTGCGTGGAGCTTGGCAAAGCCCCACCCATGTAACCGCCGATTCATGTACTCACCGTAGTCCATGTTCTCGCGGATGTACCTCAGGTCTTCCAGCACTAACACTGGGTTGTCGACGGACTCGGCGTAGTCCACGACCTCGCTGGTCACACGGTGAAAAACGTCGTCAATCTGGTCCCACAGTGCGTCACCGAACGAGTCTGCGATTCGCTCACTACCACGCTTCTGAAGCCGTCTTGTGGCGGTGAAGTAGGTTTTTCGGAGCCGACGAACGGCTTTGCCGTCGGCGGCCCACAGGCGGGGGCGAACCGGAGAACCGGAGCCGTCGCGGTGACACACCGTGACGAGGCTCGCTTCTCCGATGTCCACACCAACCGGTGTCCGCTTATCGGCGGACGCCTCAGATTCGTCCTCCACGTCGCGGGTAGCGGTGATGTGGAGGTACCACGTTCCATCCCGCTCGAACAGCCGACTTTCACCCATCTCGGCGTCGTCTGCGTACAACGCTTCAAGCCAATCCCGCTGGTCGGGATTGGCGCGTGCTGGTATCCAGAGGTGGTAATCCTCGTGGTGCGGGACTTTGGCGTACCACTCGATAGCGTTCTGTGGCTGGTGGTCGAGTTGTAGGCCCTCGTTTGTGAACCGCACTGGGTGGTCGTCGTGGATCTCGTTGGCGTCGTAACTGTTCCCACAGAGTTGTGGGACGTACTTTTTGAGGGCATTTTTCGCGTAGCCGCTCAGGTCGTACTCGACAACCACATCGTTGGTTGCTGACTGCGTGTCACAACCAGTGTCAAAGGCAGCCTGAAGCGCCCGTNGATAGGCATCGCGTGTCTCACGAAGTTTCTGTCGCTTATGGAGGTTCGGGTCCACAAGCTTCAGTTCGAGGGTTTTCGTGAGTTCGCCCATCGTCACCGTGCGAGGATTTTGGTTGTGGCAGATATATATCCCAGCCATCCGGAGTGGAAGTGAACCCGTAGGAAATCCGGCACTACAATAGAACGGTGGCTTGTCACACTATGATGTCCGCTCGACCCCCGCCTGTTCGTTCCTCGGTTCCGACACTCTGTCGGAACACTCGTCACTCACGGCAAGGCGGGGGTATGCGCTCGTATCTCTATCAGTACAATGTAGGCAAGATTATCGGTTGACGGTGCTCACACTCAGTTCAACGGTAGTCCACCGCCGATCGATTAGCAGAACAGATTCGGTCTGCTGTACCCAGCCTCTGTACTGAGTGATTTGGAGTGTAAAATATCAAATTCTGAGTGTTTCAACAGAGCCAATGAAACGGTGACATAGTACATTACTAGTTCCATCCCTACTGACAGTGAACTGTACTGGAGGCCGAGGTCACCTATCCGGAGGGACAACGGTGATATAGTAATTGTCACGACCGGCGAAGGCGGCCGCGTGCTTGAGGAGACCCACTCAAAAACGGGCGATAGTCCTTGTTAGGCTACGCCAGGACATCGATTCTTCGATCACGGCCAGCCAAACGAGTGCGATTGGGTTCGATCCCGGTGATGTTCAGTTTTGACGGCCAGTCAACCCCCCTGCGTCGGACGGGAGGAACTTCTCGCTATCAGTGTGTTCGAATGATGCGACGACGGTGCCGTCAAGCTGCCGGATCCGTGTCTGAACGGGATGGTCACCAATTGTTTCGCTAACGCCACCAATCGCAGTAAGTGGATATGCGGCGGCGATGAGGAGACACCGCTCCTGTTCGGGGTCCAAGATTTCGATGACGAGAAAGACGGTTCCAGCTTTTGTGGCCCTATGGACATCGTACTGCGGAAAGTCTCCGTCTGCGACCCAGTCGCTAATCTGGTCGGCATCCTCATCGGGTACGAGATGGCGGAAGGCGTACTCCTTTTCATCAGGGTTAGTCACGACCGTCGTCTCACTCGACTGCGTATACAGAACAGTCCACCCTGCTGTCTCGCGACGTTCGGCAAGGTCGGCGGCATCTGTAAGTGTCCGCTTCCAGGCCTCTCGGGCTTGCGTATCAACGCCTGCTGATTCGTCACGTGTCATGTCCCTACGGGCGTGGGCACCTTCCAAAAGTCTGTTCCACATCGGGGCCGCGTCCGCTAGCAGCTACCAAACAAACAGCGCTTCAATTCCGATCGACGTCAACAGGATACAGATTCCAGCGGCAAACAGCTTTAGCGCCGGCGAATACCGCTCTTCCGGTGGAAGCATGTACCATCTGAGCGGCGGAACTGACTGTACGACGGCTTGAAAGCGAGTCACCTCACGGCTACCGATAGTTTGCGTTCGATCATGCCGAGTCAGCTCCATGCCCGATTCAGTGTGCTCAACATGCCACGGCCTTCCAGGAAGCAGACAGTACGTCGCGTACCCCAGAACAACGATCCCGAGTATGAAAGTAAACAACACCACGTCCGCCACTGTTCCAGTAATTGTCTGAATCACACCACCGACAACGAGTGCTATGGCTGTTACGACGAGTGCGTACACCGTTGCGTCAAGCACCCGCCGGGCGATTACCTCAGCCCAGCTCAACTCCGAGACCCATTCATCAGATCGATCTACTGAGCTCACGACTGGGGACTATCCGATCTGCTAGCGTCTGGGTCAGCGTACTCCTCTTTGTGGCGATGGCAGCGACTGGATCGGCCGCTGTCAGTCCGGCCAGTCGCCAGCAGCGAGGGGGCTTCACGATCGCAGACACTACCGAGTGCTGCTGTAATGATCTCTCTCGCGTGCTCCTCATTCCCGTCGTTGGCGGCCTCGATGGACTGTTGAATTGGCTCTTGTACATCAGAAGGGAACGACCGGCTGGCAAACAGTTCCCCAGCGGCTTCCTCGACATCCGGGAGCCGGGTCTCAAGTCCCAGTAGCTCACGGGCTCGTTCGGAGAGAGATGGATCTGTTCGTGAGCGCTCGCGGAGCACCTCGCGGAACACTTCGATCGCATCCCAGTCATGTTCGGATAGCTCTTCGAAGCCGTCGGGTCGAATCTTCGCTGGGCAGCGGGTCGAGAACACACACCCATTAGGCGGATCACGGGGACTCGGGGGTGTCCCGCGAAGGGTCGTCCGATCGCGTTCGACCGTCGGGTCTGGGGTTGGAACAGCCGATAGTAGTGACCGGGTATATGGGTTCTCGGGCTTTTGGAACAGCTGCTCTGTCGGTCCGAACTCCATTATTTTTCCGAGGTACATGACGGCGACGCGATCACAGATGTGGCGGACGACGGAAAGATCGTGGGCGATGAACAAGTACGTGAGATCAAGCTCCTCTTGGAGGTCCATCAAGAGGTTGAGAATCTGCGCTTGGACGCTCACGTCGAGCGCACTAACCGGCTCGTCGAGGACGACGAAATCAGGCTCGACGGCGAGTGCCCGAGCGATCCCGACGCGCTGCCGTTGGCCACCGGAGAACTGGTGCGGATACCGGTAGTAGTGCTCCTCACGGAGGCCGACGCGCTCGAGGAGATTTCTGACGCGTTGTCGGCGCTCGGCGGGCGTCTTCCAGTTGTGGACATTCAGGGGTTCTCGAATGATTTCGCCTACCGTCAGGCGGTCATTAAGACTCGATTCTGGGTCTTGGAATACGATTTGTGCGTCGCGTCTCCAGCGTTGGAGGGCATCACCCGACAGCGTAGTGATGTCGTCACCGTCGATGACGATGTTGCCATCGGTTGCTTCCTCAAGCCGGACGAGCGTCCGCCCGAGCGTCGTCTTTCCACAGCCAGACTCACCAACGAGACCGAGCGTCTCGCCCCGCCTCACATCGAAACTAACACCGTCCACGGCTCGGACCGGGTCGCCGCCGAACAACGAGCGTTCCTCATAATGTGTCTTTAGATCACGGACCGACAGCAGTACATCGTCATTAGCTGTGCTGTTGCTGTCTGAAATATTGCGCATCTCGGGGCTGGTCTCGCTACCTCCAGAACTCTCGCCGCTCATTGCTCGCCCCCATCATCAGCTGGCCGGTGATGAGCTACTGCCTCGTCGGTCGTCATTGACTCGGGATAGAGCAGACACGCCGCGTCATGATCCGGGTCGTCACCCACAGCGGTCGGGGTTGGTGCGACCTCCGAACACTCCTCGAATGACTTTGTGCATCGTGGAGCGAACCGACAGCTGCTTGCGGGTTCATTCGGTGTTGGCACCTCGCCTTTAATTGTCTCGAGGCGGTCGCCACTAGTTTGAGTGCTGGGGATACTTCGCAGTAGTCCTCGCGTGTACGGATGCTTTGGCTCCGCAAATAGCGGTTCAACCGGCGCTGATTCGACTATCTCTCCGGCGTACATGACATTGACACGGTCTGCTACCTCGGCGATGACACCCATGTCGTGCGTGATAAACAAAATGCTGAGGTCGCGTTCTGCCTGGATGTCCATGAGGAGGTCAATAATCTGTGCTTGAATCGTGACGTCAAGCGCAGTGGTAGGCTCGTCACAAATCAAGACCTCCGGCGCACAGGCGAGCGCCATCGCGATCACAGCTCGCTGGCGCATGCCTCCGGAGAACTGGTGCGGGTACTCAGTGACCCGGCGGGCCGCATCCGGAATCCCGACCTCCTCGAGCAGTTCGATTGCGCGTTCTGTCGCCGCAGTACCACGAAGGTCTTGATGAAGCGACAGAGCCTCCTTAATTTGGTTTCCAACGGTGTATACCGGATTCAGCGTCGAAAGGGGGTCTTGGAACACCATCGCGATCCCGTCGCCGCGAATCGACTCGTACTCTGACTCAGTGTACTCCGTGATGTTATCTCCCTCAAATCGAATTGCGGATGCTGGATCGATCTCACCCGGCGATTCAATGAGTCCGAGTATTGACCGCGCAGTCACGGATTTTCCACTGCCAGACTCGCCGACGAGTCCGACGGTTTCACCGCGTCGAATATTGAATGAAATACCGTCGACTGCGTGGATCTGTTCGTGTTCAGTGTGGAAAACGGTACGTAGATTTTCCACCTCGAGCGCTAGGTCACGGCTCGATGTCGCATCAGCGTTCAATGGCACGTTGTCATCGCGTGCGTGTCGGCTCATCAGGCACCACCCCCAGCAGCGACGTTCTCGTTGCCACCGTCACCGATGTCACTCTCTGGGTCGATCGCATCTCGGACCCCATCGCCAAGCGCGTTGAATCCGGTTACGATGATCACGACGAGAATGCCCGGAATGAGCGAGATGTGCCATGACTGCGTGGCGACATACGGCTGTCCCGCGCTCACCGCTCGGCCCCACTCAGGTACCGGTGCTTCGATTCCGAGGCCAAGGAATGAGAGCCCCGCAATGCCGATAATAACGCCGCCGAGTGAGAGGGAGGCGTAAATGAGGAAGTAGCCAACGACGTACGGTAGCATGTGCTTTTGCATCGTCACTCGCGGGCGCTGCCCGTACGATTTCGCAGCGTCGATCCACTCACGCTCCGACACTTGGAGTGCCGGGCCACGGACGGCTCGCCATAGCGCCGGCCAGCCGGTGATACCGAACAGTATCGCGAGGACGAGCCCGCCGTTATACACCTCTGCGATCCATGTGTCGGAAAGGACGAACGACGCGAGAATGATAAACAACAGTTGGGGCATCGCTTGGATTGAGTCACCAGCAATCACAACTCCAAGGTCAACAAGTCCCTTGTAGTATGCCGTCAGCATCGCAAATACCATCGCAAACCCACCGGCAATGCCGAGGCTGGTGAGCCCAACAAGCAATGACACCCGAGCTCCCGACGCCATGAAGGTGAACAAGTCTTTGCCGTCTGGGAGTGTTCCGAACGGGTGGAACCGGTCGTACTGATCGTATTCAAGCGGTCCAACGTTGTTGTCGCCCTGTCCGCGCGACTGTGTATCACCGTTGGCTTCGCCGACGAAAATCGATTCGACTTGTCCCGTCTCATCGTTGTAATAATCAATGCGGTTCTCGTATGGATTCTCGATGTTCTGATCGACAGTTGTCGGACCCAGCACCGGCGCAAATAGCGCCATGACGACAAACGCGAACACGATTGTGAGACCAAATAGCCCCCACGAGTGTCGGCGGAATCGGTTCACAACGTCGTCACGCGGCGTCCAGTCAGGAATCCGGTAATGACGCCGGTACAGCGTGTACCCCCACCACCCGACGAGCAGCCAGGTGAATGAGTACGTGTAAATTACAGCCACCCGGAGGGCCCACGCTACCGCTGGTGAAAGGCCGAGCGTTGTGCCTTCCCAGCCACTCGGCGTTTGGTATCCGGTATTGTCGATGACAGAGCGAGAGGTGATTGTCGGCAGCTCGGCTCCCCGCTCGGCGACTGTGGCGAGGAGTGCCGCAACCGGTTCGACGACTCCTGGGACCAGCCCGCCGACCCACCCCCACGGGGGCACTGACAGCAACCCGCTGACGATCGCACCAAACTCGGCTGCGATGAGGACGGCAACAACGGCGGCCCACGTCGCTGCGGGACCTGGATTTCGCGTAATCCGTTCAGACAGCGGTAGGTCGCGATCGCCCTCAGGACGACTGGCCTCTTCTCGGAACTCACCAGTGCGAGTCGAGCCCGACCCGACGTCAGTGTCAGCTCCCATTATGCGCCTCCGTCGTATCCAACACGTGGGTCAATCACGGTGTACAGGAAGTCCTGGAGAATGTTGATCCCGACCGAGAGCAGAATGAACAAAAACATCAACGACCCGACAAGCGGGACATCACCATTAATCGTTGCTTGGAAAAAGAGGTAGCCGAGCCCGTTAATTGCGAACACAGTTTCGACGAGCACGGATCCACCGAGAAGGAGGAACGCCTCTCCAGTAATGACAGGAACAAGCGGGATGAGTGCGTTCCGGAACATGTGCTTCCAAACGACGAGTCTCCCGGGCACCCCCTTCGCTTTCGCCATCTCAACATAATTTGCGTTTTTTGTTTCAAGCACCGCCGTACGCCCGATTCGCATCTCATTTCCCATGGACGCAGAGCCGAGGACAAGGGCTGCTGGAAGGATCGCTTTCAACGCACCAAGAAACTGTGTCGGTTCCCACAGCCCCGAAAGGTCGGGCGGGGTAACGATCTGTGTTTCAACAAGCCAGTCCCCCCAACTGAATCCGAACAATGCGTCCGATTGCGTGAGGACACTGACGAATATCACGGCTAACCAGAAGTTTGGCATTGCTCGCCAGACTATCCCGCCAAAAGAGGCGATGTAGTCAGCGAGCGTATTCGGGTTGAGCCCAGCATAGAACCCGAGCGGGAGCCCGACAAATATCGGGATGAGGATAGACCAGAACCCAAGCCACAGGGTTCGAGGGCCATAAACCCCGACGAGTTCCCACACTGACTGGCCGCGGACAACGACCCACGACTCTCCCAACTGGAGCGTCAGGAGGTCGCGCATGAACTCCGCGTACTGAATCCAGAGCGGTTGATCGAGTCCAAGGCTATCCCTGATAGCGGCATACGCCTCCGTGTCGCCNCTTGGCCCGATGATCGCGGCCGCGGGGTCAATTGGTCCCACCCGAAGGATGAGAAACGTTACAGTCGTGCCGAGAAAGACAATCGGCACCATCAAAAGCACGCGCTTGAGAAAATACTCCCATCGTCCCATTTGCTAGGACATCGTATAATCTTATCATGTAATAATACTTGTCCTTACACCAAAAACGGCTAATCACATCAGGATTTAAATTCCTACCATATTTGTCATAGTCATGCCGAATTCCGATTCGGACCGCACAAGAAGAAGGTTCTTACAGTCGACTGGCGCGCTCGCAGCAATGACGGCCGTTGCTGGGTGTTCGGGAGGAAGCGACGAAGAGGTCCCAGACGAGTTGGACGATGGTGGAAACGCGACTGATGGTGAAGACAACGATGAGAGCGCTGAGACAACCAGCGATGGCGAGAAAACGCTGCGCCTGTTGAACGCGTCGATCAACACGTTCGACCCGCCAGCAAATGTCCTTTCATCTGCCAATGAGGTCATCTTCCAAGTTTTCGACGGGCTTGTTGGGAAGCCGGAAGGAAAGTCAGGCGTTGTTAACCAGCTCGCGACTGAGTACGAAATTTCCGATGACGGGCTGACGTACACCTTCACACTCACTGAAGACGTAGTTGCTCACAACGGGAGTTCGGTCGGGGCTGCCGACGTTGTATACTCTTGGGAACGCGTCGCAGCGTCTCCAGATTCCTCGTCGGCGTTCCTGTTGCTCTCAGACCTTGGGATCGAACACAAGACAAACGAAGAGGGAGAGTACGTCCCCGGATCGATGGCCGTGGAGGCTGTTGACGACAGGACGGTCGAGGTGACGCTGTCATCACCATACTACGCGGCGCTCGATATCATGTCAGACGCGACGTTTGCCGTCCTTCCAGAGGGAATCGTCGGTGACATCGAGGGGTATGACGGTGAAATGGAGTACGACGAGTTCACTACGTCCCCGGTTGGAACCGGCCCCTTCGAGTTTGACACGTGGACGTCTGGCGAGGAGATGGCAGTGACTGCCTTCGACGAGTACCACGGCGAGGCGCCAATGGTCGACCGCGTCCACTGGCAGGTGATCGAAGACACCAACGCCCAGTACAACTACGCGATGAACCGGAACGTCGACGCGTTCTCGATCCCGACCGCCCAATATGATCCTGAGCTGGCGACGGTCAACGAGACGCAAGACAACGGTCTTCAAGTTGGTGAGTACGGGCCGGTACAGAACGGTGATATGGTCGATTACCTCCGGATTTCCGGGTTGAGCACGCAGTTCATGTTGTTCAACAACGACCAAGTGATCGAGCCAGCTCGGAAGGCCGTTGCGTGGGTGATGGATCACGAAGAAATCGCCAACAGCGCGTACAAGGGCCGAGTCGAGCCGGGGTATCACATGACGCCTGCGACCCTCTTCCCGGGCGGCCCGGAAGCGGCGGAGGAACACGCCCGCGAGAACTACCCGTACGGATACAACGAGTCGAACATCGAGGAGGCCCGCCTGATCATGGAGGAGGCCGGCTACAGCGACGACGACCCGTACGAGTTCGAGATTCTCAACGTCGAGGACACCACCTACGAGCAGATCTCCAATGACCTCCGGGACCGCCTCTCGGCTGCGCACATCGAGGTCTCCATCAGCACGGCTCCGTTCTCGACGCTGCTTGACCGCGAGTTTGCTGGCAACCGACCGGCCGGGCTCGGCGAGTGGGGGATGTCGTGGGCGGATCCGCTCAACGTCCTCGCGCTGCTGTATCCGCCGAACACCCGCTCGACGGACAACGAGGGGGTCAGCGGAAACCCGCTCGTCGCGCTCAACTGGGTCGACACCGAGGCCTCACAGACCGCTCGCGACTCGTGGAACACGATGCAAGAGAACTCGACCCGCGACGACGCCGCCAGGGAGCGCTGGGAGGAGGCGCTCATCCAGATGGAGGAGGCCAACTGGGAAGATTGCGCGATGATCAACTACGCGTACCCGGCCGCAGAACGGTTCTCGTACGACTGGGTGGACATGCCCGAGTTTGGCGAGCTAGGGGCTCTGAGCCGGTACACTGGCGTCGATATCGATACTGACGCACAGCCTTGACACCCTCCCCGCGCTAAAGCGCGAGCCGTTCTCCTCGATTCTCCATAAATACCACGCTGCTGGCAGCTCTTTTTTTACTCATC
>P_A23_Liq_3_FmtDRAFT_1000167_pt1 | contig 14267 bp, 11 predicted proteins | sample PonA233FremontCA_FD_10237 | JGI IMG/M metagenome (IMG submission 10237)
GACCGCGCCGCCGTCGGTCTGGCTCGGCGGGCTCGCGCTCGACGCGGCCTCCTCGACGTCGTCGAGGCTCTGCTGTTGAGGGATCCCCTTGTCGACGTCGTCGTCGAGGTAGCGCCGCAGCGCGGTGCCGATGGCGTCCGGGATCGACTGGATCTGCTCGCCCTTGTCCCAGGCGACCTTCGGGCTCCGGGTGCCCTGGAGCTCGTCGACGATCTCCTCGGGGTCGACGCCGGAGCGCAGCGCCGTCGAGATGACCTTCGCGAGCGCCTCGGTGAAGGAGTTGGTGTAGCCGCCGGAGTGGCCGATGTTCGCGAACAGCTCGAACGGTCGACCGTTCTCGTCCTCGTTGATGGTGACGTACAGCTTGCCGTAGCCCGTCTCGACCCGCTGGGTGACGCCCGACAGCGAGTCGGGGCGCGGGCTGCGCTCGCTGTAGTCGATCCGGGGCTGCTCGGTCGCTTCGAGCAGGTCCGCGACCTCCGCGTCGATCGCCGCGCGGACGTCCTCGTTGTCGAGGAACGCCTCGACGCCGCCGAAGACCTCGTTGATCTGCTCGACGATGGTCTCCGCGGCCTCGCTCTCGTCGGCGAACTCCGTGTTCTGCGCCCGCGTCGTGAGCACCTGCTTCGAGCGGGTGCCGTCGCGGTAGTAGGTGACGCCCTTCCCGCCGTTCTCGTAGATGTACTCGAAGACCTCCTTGGCGTCGCCCAGCGTCGAGTCGTTGGGCGCGTTCACGGTCTTCGAGATGGCGGAGTCGACGCCCTTCTGACAGGCGACCTGGACGCCGGCGTGGTCCTTCGCCGAGAGGTCGCCGGTGACGACGAACAGCTCGCCGATGGCGTCCGGGACGGTGTCGAGCCCCTCGACGCCGTCGAACGCGTTTTCGGCCATCTGCGCCTGCGCCTCGCGCTTGACGGCCTCGACGTCGACGTCGTTGGCCTCCAGCGTGCGCAGGAAGTAGTCGTCGAACTCGACGAGCATCTCGTCGCCCTGGACGTCGTCGGAGACGTTCTTGTAGTAGGCGACGTTGTAGATCGGCTCGCAGCCGCCGGTCGTGTTGCCGATCATCGACGTCGTGCCCGTGGGGGCGATCGTCGTCGTGTTGTGGTTCCGGATCGGGAAGCCGTCCGCCCACTCGTCGGCGTCGAGCCCGGTGAAGTGCTCGAACCAGTCGCGGTGCTCGGTCGGGTTCGCGTACTTCGAGTCCGCCCAGTCGTTGAACGTCCCGCGCTCCTCGGCGAGATCGTGGGAGGCAAGCTTCGACTCGTGGTTGATGTGGGTCATCAGCTGCCGGGCGATCTCGTTGCCCGACTCGGAGCCGTAGCGGACGCCGAGCTGGACGTACAGCTGCGCGAGCCCCATGATTCCGAGCCCGATCTTCCGCATGTCGCGGACCTTCTCCTCGATCTCGTCGACCGGGAAGTCGGACATCGTGACGACGTTCTCGAGGAAGCGGGTGCCGTACGCGATCCGCTCTTCGAACTCCTCGAAGTCGATCGCCTCTTCGAGGAACGCCTCGACTGCGGCCGCCTCGGAGTCGTACTCGTCGGCGTGCTCGTCCGACCAGACGCGCCAGTCGGGCGCGTCGAGGTCCGCGAGCGTCGAGAGGTTGATGTGGCCGAGGTTACAGGCCTCGTACTCCTCTAACGGCTGCTCGCCGCAGGGGTTCGTCGCGAGAATCTGGTGCTCCGGGTGCTCCTCCACGTCGAAGGAGTGCTCCTTGTTGATCCGTTCGAGGTAGACGACGCCCGGCTCCCCGTTCTCGTGTGCGCCCTGGATCATGTGATCCCAGATCTCCGCCGCCGGGACGGAGAGCTCCTCGCCGACCTCGACGTGCTCGCCGAGCCCGAACATGTCGTAGAGCTCCTTCGTCTCCGGGGTGGCGACGTGGGGCTCCTCGGTGCGGGGGTTGGTGAAGGTGAACTCCTCGTCGTTCGCCAGCGCCTCCATGAAGTCGTCGGTGACGCCGACGCTGATGTTGAAGTTCGAGAGGTGTCCCTCGACCGCGTTCCGGAGGTGCTCGGGCACCTTGCCGTCCTCGTCGATGAGCTCGCGGGCCTCCTCCAGCGCGTCCGCGAAGGAGTTGTGCGTGAAGTCGTCGGGGTCGTTGAGCCGCAGCGAGTGGGCCAGCGAGACGTCCTTGTTCTTCGCGTGGATGAACTGGATCACGTCCGGGTGCGAGATGCGCATGACGCCCATCTGGGCGCCGCGGCGCGCGCCGCCCTGCGCGATCGTCTCGCACATCTGGTCGAACGTCCGCATGAACGTGATCGGCCCGGAGGCGATGCCGCCGGTGGAGCCGACGGAGTCGCCGTACGGCCGGAGCTTCCAGAACGCGTACCCCATGCCGCCGCCGGACTGGAACACCTCGGCCGCCTCCTTGGCGGTCTGGTGGATGTCGGTGATGTCGTCGCCCGGCGAGTCGACGAAGCAGGCGGAGAGCTGCTGGAGCTCGTCGCCGGCGTTCATCAGCGTCGGGGAGTTCGGCATGAAGGAAAGCGACTCCATCCCCTGTCGGAACGTCTCGGCGGTCGCCTCGACGTGGTCGCGCACCCCGTCGGGGAGCTCGGGAACGACCGTCTCGTACGCGAACTTGTTGACGTTGTGGGCCGTGAGCGTCGCCTCCGCGTCGTCGTCGGCCGTCGTGCCCGCGCCGAACACGTCCTCGGCGAGCTCGTCGCGCCGCGGGTGGTCGGGCTTCAGCTGGTCGGGCGTGACGGTGACCTCGACGCCCTGGTTTTCAGCCTCGAAGACGGCCTCCGCGAGCGCGACGTTTCGCGCGACGCGGTCAAAGAGTTCCTCCTGGTCTTCGATCGGTTCGCCGTCCGCGTTCTTCCGGAGGTAGCGCGCGGGCAGGATGTTCTGGTAGGCGTTGCCCGTGAGGCGCTCCTCCATCGTCTCGCCCGTGGTTCGTTTGATCGGCAGTTCGACTCCGTCGGCGGAGACGCCGTCGCTGCTCATTCGGCGGCCACCCCGCTGGCTTTGCGTGGAATATGGATCATCTGTAGTGTTGGTGTACTGGCGAGGCGGGCCCTTGTACGTTCGGATGTTCGGCCCCGCCCGGCTTCTACATGTCCGATTCGGTATGTAACGTCTCTCCGGCGCGCCTGACGCTGAATCCGGTACGTCGGTAANGAANGGGNTCTGGACACATAAGCATAGGTAGACCGGAGTGAAACTGGTCGTCGATCGAAAAAACCACACGATGTGAGCGGTCTCCCACGGGAACAGAAGGGGGGTCGATCGAGGCGGCAACCGCCGGCCCAGCCGGCGCCCGATACCGCCGTGTCGGCCGATGTCGGGCGGATCCACGCTCGGCCCCATCACCGGAATGCCTGAAGACCTATCAGAACTAGTAAACGACTTCCGGCTCCTCCCACAAGCTTATGCCCGGCGTCGCCGTGGTCCGGGACATGACCGCAACGTCGCTCGCGCTCGCGGGGCTCGCCGCGCCGGCACAGGCCGCGCTGCTCGGCAGTCAGGTCGGGCAGCTCCTGGTCGCCCTCGTCGCCGTCGCGCTCGTCATCGTCGTCGGCAAGTTCGTATTGAAGCTCGCGTGGCGGCTCGTCACGATCGGCATCGTCGTCGTCGCGGCGTTCTACCTGCTGTCGACGCTGGGACTTGTCTAAAAACCGCCGCGGGCCGGCCGCCGGTTCGGGTCGAAGCGCCCGGCTTACTGGAACGCCGCGCCCGGTTCGGCCTCGGTGCGGTCGACCTCCGACCGCTTGAACTGCTTTTCTATCTCCTCGTAGCGCTCGCGCGTCTCGGGGGTGACGCTCGGGTTCACCTCGCTCAGCGCGTCCTCGAAGTGCTCCATCGTCACGCGGACGTTGCCGACGGACTCGCCGACCTCCTCGCGCGTGACGCTGCCGATGAACTCCCGAGAGGCGTTCATCGACGCCTCGCGGGCGACCGCCTCGATGTCGGCCCCCACGTACCCCTCGGTCTTGCGGGCGAGGGCGTCGAGGTCGACGTCGTCCGCCAGCGGCTTATCCCGCGTGTGGACCTCGAAGATCCGGCGGCGCGCCGCCTCGTCGGGCACTGGCACGTGGACGTGCCGGTCTAAGCGACCGGGGCGGAGCAGCGCCGAGTCGATGAGGTCGGGGCGGTTCGTCGTCGCGACGACGACGACGTCCTCCAGCGACTCGAGGCCGTCGAGCTCCGTCAGCAGCTGGGAGACGACGCGCTCGCCCACGCCGGAGTCGCCGGAGTTCTTCCCGCGCTCGGTGGCGATCGAGTCGATCTCGTCGAAGAACACGATCGTCGGCGCGTTCTCGCGGGCCTTGCTGAACACCTCGCGGACGCCCTTCTCGGACTCGCCCACGTACTTGTTCAGCAGCTCGGGCCCCTTGATCGAGATGAAGTTGGACTCGCTCTCGTTGGCGACGGCCTTCGCGAGCAGGGTCTTCCCCGTGCCCGGCGGGCCGTACATCAGGACGCCCTTCGCGGCCTGCATGTCGAGCTCGTCGAACACCTCGGGGTACTCGAGCGGCCACTGGATCGTCTCGCGGAGCCGCTCTTTCGTGTCGCCGAGGCCGCCGACGTCGTCCCAGGTGGTGTCGGGGACCTCCACGAACACCTCCCGCAGCGCGGAGGGTTCGATCCCCTTGATCGCCTCCTTGAAGTCCGACTCGGTCACCTGGATGCTGTTCAGCACGTCGGCGTCGATCTCGTCCGATTCGAGGTCGATCTCCGGGCGGATGCGCCGCAGCGCGTGCATCGCGGACTCCTTCGCCAGCGATTCGAGGTCGGCCCCGACGAAGCCGTGCGTGTTCTCGGCGTACTCGTCGAGGTCGATCCCGTCGGTCAGCGGCATGTTCCGCGTGTGGACCTGAAGGATCTCCTTGCGACCGTCCCGGTCGGGGACGCCCACCTCGATCTCGCGGTCGAAGCGGCCGCCCCGTCGGAGCGCCTGATCGATGGCGTCGACGCGGTTCGTCGCCCCGATGACGACGACCTCGCCGCGCTCTTCGAGCCCGTCCATCAGCGAGAGCAGCTGCGCCACGACGCGGCGCTCCACGTCGCCGCCCGCCTCCTCGCGCTTGGGCGCGATGGAGTCGAGCTCGTCCATGAAGATGATCGACGGCGACTCCTCGGACGCCTCCTCGAACACTTCGCGGAGCTGCTCCTCGCTCTCGCCGTAGTACTTCGACATGATCTCCGGGCCGGAGATCGTGTGGAAGTTCGCGTCGATCTCGTTGGCGACCGCCTTCGCGATCAGCGTCTTCCCCGTGCCCGGCGGGCCGTGGAGCAGGACGCCCTTCGGCGGGTCGATGCCGAGGCGCTTGAACAGCTCCGGGTGCCGCATCGGGAGCTCGATCATCTCGCGGACCTGTTCGAGCTCGTCGTCGAGCCCGCCGATGTCCTCGTAGGTCACGTCCGGCCCCTCGCCGGTGCCGCCCGCGGCCTCGCCGCGGTCGGCGATCTCCTCGGCGGAGATCTCGGAGATGCTGATCTCCGTCTCGTCGGTGATGACGACCGTGCCGCCGGGGCTCGTCTCGGCGATCTTCATCGGGACCGCCTGCGACTGGCCGCCCATCAGCCCGAAGCCGAGCGAGGTCCGGATCGTCTGCCCCTCGGTCACCGGCTGACCGGAGAGCTTGTCCCGGATGAACGGGGCGATCTGCCCCCGCACCCGCAGCTGGCTGGGGAAGGCGATCGTCACCGCGTCCGCCCGCGAGACGTCGACGTCCTCGACGGTGACGCGGTCGTCGATCCCCACGTCGGCCTCCTGGCGGAGGCGCCCGTCGATGCGGATCACGCCCGTCCCGTCGTCCTCGGGGTAGCCGGGCCAGACGCGGGCGATCGCCGCCCCGTCGGCGCTCTCGACGCGGACGATGTCCCCGCCGGAGAGCCCGAGCTCGTCGGCCGCGACGCGGTCGATTGCCGCCAGGCGACGGCCGGCGTCCTTCTGTTTCAGCGGCTTGACAGTGAGCTTCATCGGTCGCCCTCCACGGTGAGCACGCCGTTGTTCACCGCCACGTCGGCGGCCGTCCCGGGCAGCTCGAACTCCGATTCGACCGGCCCGTCCGGTCCCTCTACGACGACGATCGCCGTCTCGCCGACGGTGTCGACGGTGACGGCCTCGTCGTCGACGTCGAGGTCGGCGGCGACGGTCCAGCCGTCGTCGTACTCGTACCGGCGCAGCAGCGCGCCGTCGCCGGTCGATCGGGTCTGTATGTGATTCATCCTAACTACGAGTTAGTCGCGTAAGTATTTAAACTTGACGCTCAAAATCGCATGACGTGAGTGCCTCTTTGTACTAACGGTAGTGTAGCGGTTCGAGCGATTCCACCGCCGACCGTCCGCCGTCGTGCGGTCGGACCCGCGGCGCCGATCGAGTCGCCGAGCGCGCGTCGGCTCCCTCGGGCGCTTATACCGCTCGGCGCCGAACCGCCCGGACATGGAACGGGTCACCCACGACGGTCGCGCGACGGCGTACCGCCGCTTCGACCGCGGCGGCGACGGGCCGACGGTCTGCTTCGTTCACGGCAGCGGCGGCACGAAAGACATCTGGAAGTCGCAGGCCAGGCTGGCCGACCTGGTTCCGAGCGTCGCCGTCGACCTCTCCGGGCACGGCGACAGCGACGACGTCGCGACGCCCGCCGGCCCCGAGACGCTCGACGCGTACGCGGACGACGTGGTCGCGGTCGCGGAGGAGACGGGGGCGACAGTCCTCTGCGGCAACTCCCTCGGCGGCGCGGTCGCGCTGCGGGTCGCCTTAGAGCGCGACCTCGCGCTCGACGGCCTCGTCCTCGCGGGCACGGGCGCGAAGCTCGCGGTGGCCGAGCCCCTCCGCGGCGCGCTCGCCGACGATTTCGAGCGGGCCGTCTCGCTGCTCCACGAGCCGGACCGCCTCTTCCACGACGCGCCGCCCGAGTACGTCGAGCTCTCCGAGGCGGCCATGCGCGAGTGCGGGCGAGCGGTCACCGAACGCGACTTCCTCACCTGCCACCGGTTCGACGTCCGGGAGCGACTCGGCGAGATCGGCGTCCCGGCGCTCGCGCTCGTCGGCGCGCACGACGAGCTCACGCCGCCCGCGTACCATGAGTACCTCGCGGACGGGATCCCGGCCGGAGAGCTCGCGGAGGTCCCCGACGCCGCGCACCTCGCGATGCTCGAAGCGCCGACCGCGTTCAACGACGCGCTCTCCGCGTTCCTCGGTCGGCTGTAGGCCGCCCGTCCCGCCGGTCGTCGGCTCGCGACCGCGTGGACCAGCCGACCGCCGCGAGATTTAGGTCGGTCGCGCGTCCCGTGGGCACATGGTCGACAGCGACGACGGCGATACCGGCCGTGCCGACGGGTCCGGAGCGCCGGCGGGCGCCGAACAGCCTCCGGCCGAACCGCCCCCGGGCGACCCCGACATCGACGACCTGCTCGCGAAGCTCGACGCCCTGCGCGACACGGTCGACGAGGGCCACGAGCGCGAGGAGGTTCGACAGACGATCTCGCTCGTCGAGCGGATGCCCGGGAGCGGCGCGCTCGCGGAGCGGATCACGAAGTACACATCCAGAGACCTCGCCGAGTCGTTCGTCGGGGCGGTGCTGTTCGCGCTCCCGCTGCTCGTCGAGGGCGGCGTCTTCGAGATCGCGGCCTGGTTCGCGGCGACGACCGTCGCGGGCGTCCCGGTCCTCCTGATCGGCCACGTCGGCTTCGTCTTCGTCGCGACCGCCGGGCTCCTCTACTACGCCGACTTCCGGCAGATCGCGATCCACCACCCGATCCTCGGCGTCATCCCGCGCCGCTACGCCGGGGTCCTCCTCGTCTCGCTCGCCACGTCGGCGGCCATGCTGCTGTTCTGGGGGCGCCTCCACGAGGGCGACCCCACCGCGCTCGAACGGGTCAGCCGGGTCGCGGTCGTCTGGGCCGCGGCGGCGTTCGGCGCGGGCCTCGGCGACATCCTCCCCGGCGAGTCGCAGGGGGACGACCTCGGGAAGTTCGACCTCGACATCGGCGACCGCGACTGAGCCGCCTCCCCGGGAGCCCCACTCGCTCCACGCCACCTGTGGCACTCGCTCCGCGCCACCAGCGGCACTCGCTCCGCGCCACCAGCGGCACTCGCTCCGCGTCACCCGCGGTGGATCTTCCGCCCCGATCCGCCTTTTCCACAGGTTTTTCGCCGCGGCGATCCTACCGACCCCTATGTCAGCGCTACGCGACGCGCTCCGGGACCTCCCGGACGCGGTGTTTGCGGACCTACTCGAGTCCGACGACGGGTACGTCCTCGTCGTCGACCTCCCGGGCGCGACCGCAGCGACGACCGAGGTGCTCGTCGAGGACGGTCGTATCGACATCGAGGGTCGCCGCGAGAAGGCCGTCCCCGACGGGTTCGAGTACGTCCGGGAGGACCGCCCGCTGTTCCTCGACGCGGAACTCCCCCTCCCGAACGACGCCGACGGCGCGGGCGCCGACGCCGAGATCGACCGCGGCGTCCTCGAAATCTCCCTCCCCAAGCGAGAGCGCGACGTCTCCCGGACCATCCCCGTCGACGACGCGGACGACGAGGGCGACGCCTGACGGGTGGTCACGCTGGTCAACCTTCGCGCCTACTGGCGGTTCGTCGTCGTTCTGCGGCAGTTCTCGCCGCTCATCGTCGCCTACTGGCGTGACCGCCGCCGGTACTTCCTGTTCGGCGGGAGCCGAGAGGTCGACGCCGAGACCCAGCGCGAGCGCGCCGCGGTGCTGCTCGACATCCTGCTCACGCTCGGGCCGACGTTCATCAAACTCGGACAGATCCTCTCGACGCGTCCCGACATCCTTCCCCCGGCGTACATCGAGGTCTTGGAGGGACTCCAAGACGACGTTCCCCCCGCGCCGTGGGAGGAGTCGCGGGTCGTCCTCGAAGACGAGTTCGGGCCGGTCGACGAGACGTTCGACGACTTCGACCGCGACCCGATAAGCGGCGCGAGCCTCGGACAGGTGTACACCGCCACCTACGAGGGCGACGAGGTCGCGGTGAAGGTGCGTCGGCCCGGCATCGAGTCGCTCGTCGAGGCCGACCTCCGCACGATCCGCTGGTCGATCCCGCTGGTCAAGCGGTTCACCGGCGCCGGCCGGTCGTTCTCCCTGGAGAACCTCGCCGACGAGTTCGCCAAGACGATCCGCGAGGAGATGGACTACGCCCGCGAGCGGACGATGCTCGAGGAGATCCGCGGCAACTTCGCGGACAACGATCGGATCCGGATCCCGGAGACGTACGAGTCGGTGTCGGGGCCGCGGGTGCTCACCATGGAGTACGTCCCGGGCACGAAGATCAGCGACATCGACGCGCTCGACGAGGCTGGTCACGACCGGACGGCGATCGCGGAGATCCTCCAGGAAGTGTACCTCCAGATGATCATCGACGACGGCGTGTTCCACGCCGACCCCCACCCGGGGAACCTCGCGGTCGCGGACGACGGGTCCGTGATCTTCTACGACTTCGGCATGGCGGGGCGGGTGGACCCGTTCGTCCAGGAGAAGATCGTCGAGTTCTACGTCGCGGTCGCGCGGCAGGATATCGACGCCATCCTCGACACGCTCATCTCGATGGGGACCCTCTCGCCGGAGGCCGACCGCGAGGTGATGGGGAACGTGATGGAGCTCGCCATCGCCGACGTCCGGGGCGAGGACGTCGAGCAGTACCAGGTGAACCAGATCATCGAGCAGGTGGAGTCGTCCATCTACGAGTTCCCGCTCCGGCTCCCGCCGAACCTCGCCTTGGTCCTCCGGGTCGCCACCGTCGTCGAGGGGGTCTGTGTCACCTTAGACCCCGAGTTCGACTTCATCTCGACGGCGACCGACTACCTCCGCGAGGAGGGGTACTACGAGCAGACCGCCCGTGACCTCGCCGAAGACGCCGGCCGACAGGTACAACAGACCACCGAGGCGCTGTTCACGGTCCCGCCGAAGGCCGACGAGTTCCTCGACCGCGCCAACCGCGACGACCTGACGGTCAACGTCGTCTTAGAGGACGACACGAAGGTCTTAGAGAAGCTGGCGATGCGGATCGCCTACTCGGTGCTACTCGCCGTCGGCGTCCTCTCGGCGACGATCCTCTACTCGTTCGCGAACAACTGGCGGCTCGCGCTCGTCGTCCTCGCGCTGGCCTCGCCGCTCGCGATCGCCTTGTACCGGTCGTTCCGGAAGAAGCGGGGACTCCGCACCACGCCGCAGTTCACCCGCCAGGGGATGAAACAGCGGCGCGACGACTGACTCGGCGACGGGGCGCCACTCAACGGCACAGCGACCGGACCGGCGGCGCGGCGACCGACTCAGCGGCCTTTTATCGACTCTCCTGTCGCCCGACAGATCCACACATCTTCCGCTTCCTCGACCGCGTACTCCCGCGCCGTTAGCCACTCGCGGAGGGCGGCGGGGTCCGGGCTCATCGTCCCCTCGTCCGCCGCGCCTCCCTCCGCTGACCCCGACTCGTGGACCTCCACGACGAGCAGCGGACGGTACGTCGCGAGCGTCTCCGCCGCGCCCCGGAGGACCGCCCCCTCGCGCCCCTCGACGTCGACCTTCACGGCGTCCGGCGGCGGGACTGTCCCGCCCCCGTCGGCTCTCTCGTCGCCGACGCCCTCGACGAGTTCGTCGAGCCGTCGGACCGGGACCGACTCCGTCCCGGCGACGCTCGCGCCCCACCTCGTCGCCAGATCGCGGTCGAACGCCGAGCACTTCGAGAACGTCGACCGATAGAAGGTAAGCGTCGCGTTCGCGTCGCCCGCGCCCGCCCGCCTGAGGTCGAGCCGATCGCCGAGCCCGTTCCGCTCGGCGTTCCGCGCCAGCCGGTCCGCGCTCTCGCCGTTCGGCTCGAACGCCACTACGCGACGGTCGGTCCCGCGGGTCAGCGGGATCGCGTGCTCGCCGACGTGCGCGCCCACGTCGAGGATCACCGCGTCCTCCGGGAGACGGTCGAGCGCGGCCAGTCCGGGGTCGTCGCCGTGGGGGTTCGTCGGCTCGTAGCTCCAGTACGTGCCGGCGACGGTCCGCTTCGGCGTCGCGACGCCGAGCGCGTACGTCAGGTCGGCGAGCCGGTACAGGGTTCGAAAGCCGAGCCGCTCGACGCGCGACCGAACCAGCGACGGCAGCCGTGCTATCGAGGGCATCGCGGTGTCACGCGCCGATGACTTGAATCGGGACGAGGAGGAAACAGAGCGCGCCGACGGCGAACGTGACGGCCCCGACCGCGATCCGCGGCAGCCCCAGTCCGTCCTCGTCGGCCGGATTCGCGGGTCCGTTGAACGCGATGACCGTCGCGAACACGCCCCAGAACGCCCACAGCCCCACCGACTCGTTCAGGCCGAGCCCCCGCCAGAAGTAGAGGTAGGCGGCGATGGCGAACAGCGCGCCGGGGACGAGCGCCGCCACCGTCTCCTGTCGCGGCCCGAGCATCGCCCGGACCATGTGGCCGCCGTCGAGTTGGCCGACCGGGAGGAGGTTCAGGACGGTGAAGAACATCCCGACCCACCCGCCGATCACCACGGGGTGGGCGGTGAGCCGCGGGTCGCCGTAGCTCGTCGGCTGGCCGAGGGCGCCGGCGATGAAGTCCAAGAGTGGCGGGTTGTTGAACCGGATCACCGCGCCCGACGAGTTCGCGAGCTCCGCCGGCACCTGGATCGGGTCGAGCGAGAGGCCGATCGCGGTCACGACGACGGTCGCGAACAGCCCCGCGATCGGTCCCGCCGCGCCGATATCGAAGAGGACCTTCCGCGACGGCATCCGGCCGCGGATGCGGATCACCGCGCCGAGCGTGCCGAACGGGAAGATGAAGGGGATAACGTACGGCAACGAGACGGGGACGCCGTGGTAGCGACCGGCGGCGTAGTGGCCGAGTTCGTGGGTCATCAACACCCCGAGAACGGCGGCCGTGAACGGCCACGCCCGGAGCAGCGTCAGGGGGTTCGACTGGATCTCCGCGAGCGGCACGTAGTACCAGCCGTACGCGCCGACGAACAGCGTCGACAGCAGCGTGGCCGCGAACATGGCGACGTTCACCCACGGGATCCCGTCCCGGCCGCGGTCGAACGGCGTCGCGACGACGACGTGGCCGCCGTCGACGACCTCCACGTCGACCTCGTACCCCGCCTCTCGAAAGTGGGGGGTCAGCTTGCGCAACAGCGTCCGCTCCGGGACGTACGACTCGCCGCGGTATCGCACGCGACCGTCCTCGCGGCGGACCTCGTCGATCCGAAAGAACGTCCGGAGCGGCTCCGGACGCGGCGCGCCGTCGCCGGCCGTCGCCGCGTCCTCGTGTTCTGGCATCGTGGGGTCGTAGCTGGTCGGCGAGTATAAACCCCGCGTCGGCGGGCACGGGTACCGCAAACACGGCGCGGCGCGTGGGCTGGCGGAACTCGACGCGGACGCGCTCGCGGTCAGAAAAGCGCGGGACGGGGACCGGTTCGTGAACCGAGTGCGCCTCGGAGCGGTACTGCGTTCGTCGGTCGGCGGAGCGCGTCCCTCAGGCGGGTTCGACGCGCCAGGTCGTCGCGCCCGTGTACGACCACTTCTCGACGGTGAGCTCCGTCGCCGAGTCGCGGAGCTTCACCATCAGGGCGCCGATCTCCTTCGGCGAGAGGTCGACGTCGTCGGAGATGAACTTCCCCTTGAAGTACATCTCGCCGTCTTGTGCGCGGTCGAGCAGGTACTGCTTCAGCCGCTCTTCCTTGCTGCGGTCGTCGTTCGCGCTCGCGTTCGTGGAGGGGTTCGCAGTCGCGCTCATAGTACACCTCACCCTTGCTCCCGGAGGGTGTTATAAAGGCGTCACCGTTGGGCGACGTTCAGGGGGTTTCAGGGCGTTTCACCGAACTCGCCGGGGTAAAACGTGTCTGACGGACTCTTTACAACGCTTCTAGAACACGCTAGAAATTTTATAACCCGTTTTGAACACGTTTTCTCCGTCGCTGACTCGGTACGCGAGTAACTCGCCGCCGTCCGGTCCGACGGCCGGAAAGAAACAAAAAGCGCCGCGTATTCTCGGTCTCGGCGCGCTCGCGCGTCCTCCCCGCGACCGCCGAGACGACCTCTTGGGACCGATCGCGGCCGCGACGAAACCGGAAGCGGCGACGCCGCGCGCCGGTCAGTCCCGGCGGTGGACCCAGAACGTCTCCGACTCCGTCGCCTCTTTCTTGAAGATCGGCACCTCGTCTTTCAGCCGGTCGATCCCGTCTTCGACCGTCCGGAACGCCTCCCCGCGGTGCCCGGCCAGCACGACCACGAAGACGATGTCCTCACCCGCCTCGATCACGCCGGTGCGGTGGTGCATCCGCACGTCGAAGACCCCATCGCGGGCCGCTAGCTCCTCCGCGATGGCGGCCATCCGATCCTCGGCGACCCCGTCGTACTTCTCGAACGCGAGGTGCGTCGTCCGGTCGTCGTCCGGGCTGTCGCGGGCGCGCACGCGGCCGGTGAACGTCGCTATCGCCCCCGCCCGGTCCGCGTCCGGCGACGCCTCGGCGCGGCGCACCAGCGTCTCACGGGTGATCCACGGCTCCGCGCTGTCGAGGTCGGCGACGACGTCGCCGAGGTCGACCCCGTCGGGGGCGGTCGCGCTCGCGACGACCGTCCCCGGCACGCGCTCCGGGTCCGGGTCGGACCCGAGGAGGACCGCGGGCACGCGCAACCGCGGCTCGCCGACCGCCAGCAGGTAGTCGTGGTCGGGGGCGAGCCCGTCGAGCAGGTCGTCGAACCCCTCGACGCTCCCCCGACCGCGCCAGTTCCCGTCTGCGTCGAACGCGACGGCGGTGTCCGCGCCCGAGCGCTGCGCCGGACCGACGACCCCCCCGTCCGCGGCCGGGTCGCTCCGTGTCGAGTCGCTCTCGGGGGCGCCGTTCGGGTCGTCGTCGCGCTCCACGACGGCGACTCGCCCGTCGAGTCGGTCCGCGAGCCGCCGGGCCAGCGTCGCCGCCCCGTCGCCGACGATCGATATCGGTCGCATACCCGAGAGCGGGCCGCGACCGATTTAGGCGTTTCCCGCCCGACGCGTCGGGCCGGATCGGGCTCGGGGCCGCTTCCACCGCGTCCGGGCTTGACAATCCTTAAGACTGCGACAGGGGTACTCCTCGGCAATGAGAATCGTCGTTTCTGTCGGCGGGAGCGTGCTCGCGCCCGACCTCGACCCCGAGCGCGTGGCCGCGTACGCCGAGGCGATCGAACGGCTGGTCACCGACGGCTGCGAGGTCGGGGTCGTCGTCGGCGGCGGCGGCGTCGCCCGCGAGTACATCGAGACGGCCCGCGAGATCGGGGGCAACGAGGTCGAGCTCGACCGGCTCGGGATCGGGACGACC
>P_A23_Liq_3_FmtDRAFT_1000168_pt1 | contig 14254 bp, 12 predicted proteins | sample PonA233FremontCA_FD_10237 | JGI IMG/M metagenome (IMG submission 10237)
ACGAGGCGGGCGACCGCGACCGCCACAAGGTGGTCGGCTTCGGCGGCCGGCTCGACTCCGCGCGCTTCCGCTACGTCCTCTCCGAGCGCTTCGACGCGCCCGTCCAGAACGTCGAGGCGACGATCCTCGGCGAACACGGCGACGCGCAGGCGCCCGTCTTCTCGAAGGTGCGCGTCGACGGCCGCGACCCGTCGTTCGACGCCGACGAGAAAGAGCAGATCCTCGCGGACCTCCAGGAGTCCGCGATGGACGTGATCAGCCGGAAGGGCGCGACGCAGTGGGGACCCGCCACCGGCGTCGCCCACACCGTCGAGGCCATCCTCAACGACACCGGCGAGGTGCTCCCCTGTTCGGTCGTGCTCGACGGCGAGTACGGCTACGACGACACCGCGCTCGGCGTCCCCGCGAAGCTCGGCGCGAACGGCGTCGAGGAGGTCGTCGAGTGGGACCTCGACGAGTACGAGGCCGAACTGCTCGACGAGGCCGCCGAGAAGCTCTCCGAGCAGTACGAGAAGATCGCGTAGCGAGCGCCCGGTTTTACCACCGTCTTTTTATCGCTGCCGCACCCCCGTCCGGCCATGAACCGCGCCGAGATCGACACCGACGACCTCCTGAAGATCGTGCTGCTGCTCGTCGTCGTGTGGCTTCTCCTGGAGATCGTCGGGGCCGTCCTCGAGGTCGCCTTCTGGCTGCTCGACGCCCTCCCGACGCTGATCGGGATCGCGCTCGTCGTCGTGATCGCCTTACACCTCACCGATCGGATCTGAGGCGGACGCCGACGTGTTCAGCCTCAACGTCCCGCTCCCGCCCGCGATCGACCGCCTCGCCGGCGATCTCCACCCGAAACTGACGGGGTTCGATCGCGTCCGCGAGCGTCACACCCTCGTCTGTAAGCGCTTCGGCGTCGAGAACGTGCGACGCGGAGAGCGCGACGGGGGCGATGAACGCGGAGAGGGCGAGGGGGGCGAGGAACGTGGAGGGGACCGACCCGTCCCGCCTCGTCAGGAGGCCCTCGACCGGCTGCGCGAACGCCTTCGTCGACCGCTCGCGCCCGCCGACCCGTTCGAGGTCGCCGTGACCGGGAGCGACGTCTTCGACGCGCCGCGGTCGGGGTCGCGGCCGATCGTGTATCTGACGGTCGAGAGCGACGGGCTCGTTCGGCTTCACCGCAGGCTCTGTGCGGCGTTCGGGACGGTGGAGGGAATCGAGGGCGACGCGTACGTCCCGCACGTGACGCTGGCGCGGGGCGGCGACCCGGAACCGGGCGCGGTCGCCGACCTCGTCGAGACCGAGTTCGACCCGGTCCGGTGGCGCGTCCATGCGCTCGACGCGTGGGACCCGGAGTACCGGGAGGTCGCGGCGACGGTCGATCTGTAGGGCGAACCGGAGGTTACGCGTCGTCGACCGCGTCCGGTTCCTCGACCGCGTGGTGCGGCCCCACCGGCCCGTGGGTCGGGCAGACGCCCGCGATCGGGGTGGCGTTGAGACAGCAGGCGCGGCGGTCGGTCGCAACGAGACCGCTCGAGAGCGGATCGCCGCACCGGGCGCAGTACGCGTCGGCGGGGGCGGACATCTACCGCTCGCGGATCCGCATCGGCACCGGATGGCTCGGGTGCATGGTGAGCGAGCCGCGCAAGGAGAGGTCCGGTCCCTCGTAGCCGAGTTCGAACTGCGAGCAGATCTCCGCGAGGATGATCTTCGCCTCCAGCAGCGAGAACGCCTTCCCGATNCAGTGGCGCGGGCCCCCGCCGAAGGGGAAGAAGGCGAACCGGGGGCGCTCGCTCCGGCGCTTGGGCGTCCAGCGGTCGGGGTCGAACGTCTCGGGGGCGTCGTACCACCGCTCGGACCGGTGGGTCACCCACTGCGACACCATCAGCGCGGACCCCTCCGGGATCCGGTACCCCCCCAGTTTCACGTCGAGCTTCGGCTCGCGAAACAGGGTGTAGACGGGCGGGTAGAGGCGCATCGACTCGTTGAGCACGCGCTCGGTGTACGCCATGTCGCGGACGTCGGCCGCGGTCGGCGGGCCGTCGGCGGTCGCCGTCTCGGCCTCGCGCTCGACCTCGCGACGAGCCTCAGGGTGATTCGAGAGCAGGTAGAACGTGTACGTCAGCGCGAGCGCGGTCGTGTCGTGGCCGGCGAGCAGCATCGTCACCAGCTCGTCGCGGAGGTTCTCGTCGGTCTGCTCGCCGCGGTCGCGGGCGCGTAGGAGGACTGAGAGCAGGTCCATCGGCAGGTCGCCGTCGCCGTCCCCGGCCGGGCCGGGCACCGCGACGCCCTCCGCGCCGGCGGGGTCGACGCTCGGGTCGCGCTCCGTGCCCCGGCGGCGGTCGACGATCCCGTCGATGACGGATTCGAGGGTGTCGATCGCGGCGTCGAACTCGCGGTTCTCGCGGGTCGGCACCCAGTTCGGGATCAGGAACCGCCGCGGGTCGGGCTCGAACCGCGCGCCGAGCGGCTCCAAGTTCTCTTGGACCGTCTTCACCTCCTCGTCGGTGATGTCGGCGCCGAACATCGCCGAGACGATGATCTTCACGGTGAGGCGGGCGACCTCGAGCTGGATGTCGACGACCTCGCCGTCGGCCCAGTCCGCGAGCTGCGACTCCGTGTGGTCGACCATCGTCCCGTCGAGCGCGCCGATCCGGCGGTTGTGGAACGAGGGGTTCGCGAGCGTGCGCTGGCGCTGCCACGTGTCGCCGTCGCTCATGAGGAGACCGTCGCCGAGCAGCGTGTCCATCGCGTCGTCGCCGAACTGGGGCTTCCGGTAGCGTTCGGCGTCGGCGACGAGCACGCGCTCGACGTCGGCGGGGTTCGTGAGCAGGTACGTCTCTCTGGGACCGAGGTCGAGCCGCACCACGTCACCGTAGCTGTCGGCGCAGGCGCGGAGGAAACCGAAGGGGTCGTCAGCGAACTGGCGACCGTTCCCGAACAGGGGGTCGCCGAGCGGCCCGGGCGGCGTAACGGACATACGTTTTGTGGGGGCTGAGCGGGGTTAAACGTTCGGCGGTGCCGAGAGAACGGGGGAGCGAAAGCGGACGGGACTGGGGGCGGTAGGGGAGTTATCTGGCGTCGAGCTGTTCGACGCGGGCGATCAGCTCGTCGACGGCCGCCTCTTGGTCGTCGGTGGCGTCGACGATGCGTTCGGTCGCCTCCTCGGTGCGGTCGGAGCGCTCGCGGACCGCCTCCAGCGACGAGGTGAGCTCCTCGACGGTCGCCGCCTGGTCGTCGGTGGTGCGCGCGACCTCCGCGACGCCCGCGGCCGCCTCGTCGACCGCGTCAGCGATCTCTTCGAGCGAGTCGAGGACCGTCTCGATCTCGGTGCCCGCGTCCTCGATCCGGTCGTGCGAGCGCTCGACCGCGGTCGTGGTCTCCGCGGACTGCGCCTGGAGCTTGTCGAGGCTCTCCGTGATCTCCTCGGTGTAGCCGCGGGTCTCGTCGGCGAGCTTCTTCACCTCCTCGGCGACGACCGCGAAGCCGTCGCCGCCCTCGCCGGCGCGGGCGGCCTCGATGTTGGCGTTCAGGGCGAGCAGGTTCGTCTGCTCGGCCACGTCGGAGATGACCTCGATGACCTCCTCGATGTCGTCCATGCGCTCGGAGAGCGCGCCGACGCTCTCGACGAGTTCGTCGCCGATCTCCACCACGTCCTCGGTCGCCTCGCGGGCGTCCTCGCTGGCGTCTAACCCCTCGTCGGCGGCGTCGGCGGCCGCGACCGCGGCGGAGTCGACCTGGTCAGCCGTCGCCGCGACCTCCTCCATCCCCGCGGAGAACGACTGCATCTCCGAGACGCTCTCCTCTAAGAGCTCGTTCTGCTCGTCGACGTTCTCGGCGATGTCGGCTGCCGCGGCGCTCGCCTCCTCGACGGTGCCGTCGAGGTCGCGCGCCTTCTCGTGGACGCTCTCGGAGAGGGTCTGGAGGTTCTCCGCCATCCGGTTTACGACGCCGATGACGCTCAACAGCTCTTCGTTGAGAATTTCGCACTCCTCGCGGCAGACGGCGCGGGCCTCTAGGTTTCCCTCCCCGATCTCCTCGGCGGTCTGGCGGATCTCGGCGACCAGCTCCGCCGTCGCCTCGCGCTCGTTGACGTTCTCGGTGCGGTCGATGACGACCTCAGTCACGCCGACCAACTCGTCGCCGTCGTACATCGGGGTCGCGGTGAACTCGATGTGCTTCTCCTCGCCGTGGCGGTCGACCATCGTGCTCGTGTCGCGGTAGCGGATCCGTGCCGATCCGGACCGCTCGACATCGTACACCTCGTCCGCGTCCTCGGGCGCGTCGAGCACCTTGTCCGCGAGTGTGTCGGCGCGCCGACCGTCGGGGTAGAATAGCTCCGAGGCGTAGTCGTGGCCGAGGGCGTCCGCGCGGTCGACGCCGGTGAGCGCCGCGAGCGACTCGTTCCACTCGGCGACGTTCCCCTCGGTGTCGAGGATGAACGTCGGGACGCCCGTGGCGTTGAACACCTCGGCGAAGCCGGCACCCCCTAAGGTCTTGGTCCGGTCCACGCCGTCCGCCTCGGTGACGCTGTACTCCTCGTCGCTCGGGCCACCGGACTCGCCGGCNGGGACCGTCGCGTCGTCCGTCCCCGCGGGCTCCCCGACGACGACGCCCCCGTCGGGGACCGANCGGGAGTCACCTCCCCGCCCGAGCACGCGCCGTAACAGCCCTCGAACTCCCGTCATATCTGTTTCCCTCTCCCCCAAGCATCGGCATAAACGGTTCTCCCCGTGACTCAGGTTTGATAACTACCCAGTTCGCGAAGTGACATGAACGGACCGTGACCTCGCTTCGGCTCGCCCCCGCAGCGTTCAATGGCGTCGGGCGGCTACGGCGATCCGAGACCGATGGACGCCGGCGCGGTGCGCGAGCGGGCCCGAGACCTCCCGACGGAGCCGGGCGTCTACCAGTTCCGGGCGGGGGAGACGACGCTGTACGTCGGGAAGGCGCTCGACCTCCGCGACCGGGTGCGGTCGTACGCGGACCCGCGCTCGGGCCGGATCCGAGGGATGGTCGAGCGCGCCGACCGGGTCGAGTTCGCGGTCACCGACACGGAGACGCAGGCGCTGCTGCTCGAGGCGAACCTCATCAAGCGGCTGCGCCCGCGGTACAACGTCCGGCTGAAGGACGACAAGTCGTACCCGTTGGTCGCCTTCTCGGACCACGAGGTGCCCCGGATCGAGGTGACCCGCGACCCCGAGGCGGGCGCGGTCGCGTACGGCCCGTTCACAGACGTGGGCCGCGTCGAGACCGTGGTGAAGGCGGTCCGCGACGAGTACCGGCTGCGCGGCTGTTCGGACCACAAGTACGAGGGGCGCGACCGCCCCTGCCTCGACTACGAGATGGGCATCTGTTCGGCGCCGTGTACCGGCGAGATATCGCCGGAGGCGTACGCCGAGGACGTGGCCGCCGCGCGGCGCTTCTTCGAGGGCGAGACGGGCGTCCTCGCCGACCCCCTCCGACGCCGCATGGAGGCCGCGGCCGAGGCGAACGAGTTCGAGCGCGCGGCGAACCTCCGCGACCGCCTCGAAGCGGTCGAGGCGTTCCACGGCGAGGGGGGCGAGGCCGTCAGCGACCGGAACGACGACCGCACCGTCGACGTGCTGGCGGCCGCGGTCGAGGGCGACACGGCTCGGGTGGCCCGGCTCCACAGCGAGCGCGGGCAACTGGTCGACCGGAGCCGCCACCAGCTGGACGCGGCGGCGGTGGCGGACGCGGCCGAATCGGGGGCCTCCGGCGGCGACGCGACCCCGGCGGACCCCGACGCCAACACCCCCGCCGCCGTACTCAGCGCGTTCCTCGCGCAGTACTACGCCGAGCGGGAGTTCCCGGACGCGGTCCTCCTCGCCGAACGACCCGCCGACCGGGACGTTGTCGACTGGCTGGAGCGCGAGGGGGTCGCGGTCCGGGTCCCGGGCGCCGGCCGCGAGGCGAAGCTCGTCGAACTCGCGCTGAAGAACGCCCGGAAGCGCGGCGGCCGCGACGACCCCGTGGGCGCGCTCGGCGACCGGCTCGGGATCGCCCGCCCCGAGCGCGTCGAGGGGTTCGACGTGAGCCACGCGCAGGGCACCGCCGTGGTCGGCTCCGACGTGTGTTTCGTCGACGGGAGCGCGGAGACGGCCGATTACCGCCGGAAGAAGCTCACCGAACGCAACGACGACTACGCGAACATGCGCGAGCTGGTCCGGTGGCGCGCTGAGCGCGCGCTCGCCGGCGAGGACGACCGCCCGGACCCCGACCTCCTCCTCATCGACGGCGGCGAGGGGCAGCTCGGGGCCGCCCGCGACGCGCTCGCGGAGACCGGGTGGGACGTGCCCGTCGTCGCCCTCGCGAAGGCGGAGGAGCTGGTCGTCACTCCGACCGGGACCCGGCGCTGGGACGACGACGCCCCCGAGCTCCACCTGCTCCAGCGCGTGCGCGACGAGGCGCACCGGTTCGCCGTCTCCTACCACCAGACCGTCCGCGACGAGGTCAGGACGGTCCTCGACGACGTGCCGGGGGTCGGCCCCGAGACGCGCCGCCGCCTCCTCCGGCGGTTCGGCTCGGTCGAGAACGTCCGCGACGCCTCCCGGGACGACCTCACCGACGTCGACGGCGTGGGCGACGCGACCGCCGACACGCTCCGCGAGCGGCTGTGAACCGACGGCGGGTCGGCGTCCGGGACGGCGGCGGCCGTCACGCCGATTCGACGGCGCGCTCGACGACCGCCGCCTCGGCTTTCCGGAGCAGTTCGCCGGCCGTGCTCGTCGCGCAGCCGAGCGCGGCCGCCACGTCCGCGACGGTCCCCTCGCGCGGAACCTCGTAGTACCCCGTCGAGACCGCCGTCTCCAGCGCCGCGCGCTGTCGGTCGGTCAGCCGCGACGGTTCCCGTCGGCGCTCGAACTCGTGGACCCACTCGATAGTGAGGTCGGCGAGGGTCGCGAGGTCGTCGTGGAACTCGCTGAGCGCCGCCGTCGCGCCCACTGCCTCGAACCGGACGTCGCCCGACTCGCGGAAGACGACCGGCGGGAGGAAGATCACCCGCGACGCCGCGACGGTGTCGAGGAGCGCCGCCGGGAACTCGTAGGCGTCCTGCCGAAGGAACGCGTAGGTCCCGTCGACGTCGCTCACGAGGCTGCTCGCGACCAGCGAGTCGAGCGCGTCGAGGGCAGACGCCGTCACGTCGCGGTCGCCGTCGAACCAGAGCAGCGTCGTCGCGTCCGCCGTCGGGCTCCACATCAGCAGCTCCGCGCGACGGATCGGCGAGTCGGCGGCGATCGCCTCGTGGAGGGGGTGGCGGAGCCGCTCGGGGTAGGCGGCCGAGAACCTGATCCGTTTCATGACGCCGTCGCTCGACGTTCGAGCGTGCCGTACATCAATCCGCGTGGTTCGGGACCGCCCGCGGGAGGGGCCCGGGACGAGGTCGGAGAGGAGGGCCGAACCGGTCAGCGGGGACGCAACGGCGTCTCGGGGACGGACTCGGGCAGGGCCGGATTGATCAGTGGGGACGAAACGGCGTTTCAGGGGCGAACTCGGGGGGAGAGCCAGCGATCAGCGGGAACGCGACAGCGCCTCGGGGGCGGCCCGGAGGAGCGTCCCGAGGTGGTCCGCGCCGTCGAGGACGCGGAGTTCGGCGGTCGGAAGCGCCTCGGCCAGTCGTTCCGCCCCGGCGACGGGGACGTTCGCGTCGTCGGTCCCGTGCCACAGGCGCACCGGGGCGTCGACCGCGTCGAGGTCGATCCCCCAGTCGCTGCCGGCGTCGCGGAACTCGGTGACCGCGCCGTTCCGGTGGCGCTCGAACGCCGCGAGGAAGTCCTCCTTCACCACGGTCGCGGCGTCCTCGGGGACGGCGTCGGCGTCCTCGGCGTACTGGGCCACCACGAACGACGGGTCCGCGCGCGACGCGACCCACGCCTGACCGCGGAGCAGTGCCCCGAGGACCGACGGCGTCGCGGCCGCGAGACCGGACAGGAGGCGCTGGACCGCGGGCGTGTCGTCGCCGAACGACGGCGGCGTCGCGCCGGCGACGAGGTCGACGCCGGTGACCCGGTCGCCGAGCGACGCGGCCGTCGCGAGGGCGTAGGGCGCGCCGCCGGAGAACGCGACGAGGGCCGCGCGCTCGACTCCGAGGTCGTTCAGGACGGGCCGCACGGACGCGGCGGCGTCGCCGACGGTCCGACCCGACTGGGGGGGCGAGCGTCCGTAGCCGGGTCTGTCGGGCGCGATCACGCGGACATCGTTCGCTCGCGCCGCCGGTTCGAGGAGCGCGCCCAGCCGGCGGGACCCGGGCGTCCCGTGGAAGAAGACGACCGGGTCGCCGTCGGGAGGCCCGTACGTCGCGTAGGCGATCCGGCGACCGTCCGCCGAGCGGGCGACGCTCGACATCTCGCGCGCCGGCGCCCGACGCTCCGAGGGCGGGTCCGGTCGCGCGGAGTCGGTGGTGGCCATCACATGCGAGTATGGGAGGGTCACTACTGGGAATTATGCCGGACTGATACGGTGGTATTTATGTAGGGCGCTGGTTCGACCACCACAAGCGGTATCCGTCGCTCGGCCGATCCGGCGACCGAGATGCGAGCGTTCTTCGCCGTCGACCTCCCGGACTCGCTCGCGCCCGCCGTCGCGGAGGCACAGGCCCCATTCGCGGACGCGTCGGGCGTCAACCCGGTCGACCCCGAACAGGCGCACGTGACGCTGAAGTTCCTCGGCGACATCGGCACGGAGGACGACGAGGGCGATCCCACCCTCGACGACGTGGCCGCCGCCGGCAAGCGCGCCGTCGACCGCGCCGCGGTCTCCCCCTTCGAGGCCGAGATCCGCGGCCTCGGCGTCTTTCCGAACCGCGAGTACGTCTCGGTCGCCTGGGCGGGCGTCGGCCGCGGCGGCGACGACCTCGCCGCGCTCTACGAGGCGCTCGAAGCGGAGACGACCGCGCTCGGCGTCGACCCCAAAGACCACGCGTTCACGCCGCACGTGACGCTGGCCCGCGTGGAGAGCGCGACCGGGGCAGAGGCGGTCCGAAACGTGCTCGACGCGGGAGATCCGGAAGTCGGGACGTTCTCGGTCGACGAGATTCGGCTGGTGAAGTCGGCGCTTACCGCGTCCGGGCCAGAGTACGGTGTCGTCCGGGGGTTCGGACTCGAATAACGCGGCACCGCGCGCCGGTCGCGTCGGATTCTCATCGGTGATAGCCGCGGCCATACGTTTAATCTACCGGATCGGTGAGGTGTTCACAGATGGACGACAGGCCNCGACCGGACGGGGCCGATGGATCGGCGGAGAGCGGCGGCACCGGGCGCGGCGGGCGGCCGACCGACGACGATCCCCCGGCGTTGGCGCGGCTCGATCGGCGGTTCGACGCGTCGACGCGACGCGAGGCGGCGGAGGCGCTCGGCAGCCCGTCCAGTTCGATGAGCGCCGCCGCGAGCCGGATCGTGGATGGGTTGTTCGAGGCGGCGCTCGACGACCCCGACGAGACCGTCCGCGCGGCGGCGATCGAGTCGCTGTACTTCCACGGCGACGACCACCTCGACCGACTGGGGCGGCGGGTTGCCGACCGGCGAGGCGGCGGCGCCGAGGACGGAAGCGGGAAGACGAGCGGGGCTGCCGAGACGTTCTCGCGGTGGCTGAGACACGACCGGGCCGCGTATCGGATGCTGGGGGCGACCGGACTGTCGACCGTCGGCGACGAGGGCGCCGCCCCCCGGCTCCGCGAGGCGTTCGATGACGGCGACGCGCGGGTCCGCGCTCGGGCCGTCAGGGGGTACGCGCGGGTGGGCGGGGAGGCGGTCGAAGCGGTTCGCCCGCTCGTGAACGCGCGGAACGACCTGGTGCGCGGGGCCGCGGTCGACGCGCTTGTCACGATAGAGAGCGACGACGCGGTCGAACTGCTCGCGCGCGCGGCACGGCGCGGCAACGAGGGACTCAGGCTCGCCGTCGTGCGTCGGCTCGGAGCGCTCGGTCGCCGGGACGCGACCGGCGTGTTGCTCGGCTCGCTGCGGGACCCCTCGGCATCGGTTCGCCGGGCAGCCGCGCGGTCCGTCGCCGCGGTGATCGCCGAGGCGGACGCCGTCCCGGCGGGCGATGTCCGCGACCGGCTCCTCGCGGAGCGACCCTTCGAGGCCGACGGGCTGCTCGCGGTGTTCCGGGCAGTCGCCGCGGAGCGAACCGGAGCCGACCGGAGGGCAGCGCCCGCCGACGCGACCGCGGGATCGGAGGAGCGCGTCGACACCGAGACCAAGCGGTACGCGGCGTGGCTGTACTGCGAACTCCTCGAATCCGCGGACCCGACCGCGGCGGACCGTTCGACCGCGGTCGAGTGGCTGATCGACGCGCTCGACCACCGCGACCGGCTGGTCGCCGATCTCGCCGCCGCGTACCTGCCCCGGATCGCCTCGACGAGCGGGACTGGGGACGGTCTGCCGGACGACGAGACCGACTCCGCCCTCGGGGTCGACATCAAGCGGAACCTCCGCGCGCTCGCCGGCGACGAGGCCGCCTCCGACGCCGCGCGGGAGCGCGCCAGGGCGGTGTTGCGGCGGTTCAAGCGGGCCGTCGTCGAGGCGGCCGCGGACCGCGACGTGGAGTACGTCTACGTCCGCTGGCCCGCGGACTACACGGAGAGCTACAACGAGTGAGAGCGCAGCGACGCCGAGTGACTGGACCCAGCGACGCCGAGTGAAGGGCGATTACGACGGGTGAGCGAGGACGGGGAACGGGAGACAAGTTCCCGCAGTCACGGCCGCCGAACGAACTGCCCGTCGTCGACCGCGACCGTCAGGTCGATCGTCTCGTCGAGGAGGTTCAGAACGGTGGCGACGTTACGGTCCGCGTCCGCGTCGACGTACAGCTGTAAGACGCCGCCCGCGTCGGCAAGGCGCGCGGCGAGCATACGGACGAAGGCCACCGACCGTTCGACGTCGAAGGCGGCGACGATCTGGTGGAAAACGCTCACCTCCAGCGAGACGCGCTCGCCGGGTTCGTGGTTGTCGTCGAGGATCCGCGAGACCGTCTCGCCGACCTCGGCCGGGGAGAGCCGCGGGTCGAGTTCGACGATCTCGACGTTCCGGCCCTCGAAGTCCACATCGGGCGTCGCCTCGAAGTCGTACTCCCCGGTGCTGACGATCACCGCCCGCCGTGGCCACGCGTCGAGGGCCTCGTCGAGCGCGCGGACCAGCCGCTCCGGGGAGGGGGTCACGGCCACCACGAGCCCCGCGGCGGCGTGGAAGTGGGTCCGGAGCGCGTCGGCCTCGTCGCCGGCGGCCGACGCGTCGACGCGGACGACCCCGTCCCAGTTGACCCGCTCGGCCACGTGTGTTCCGTCGGCGACCCGGTCGGCGACGTGTTCGTACAGGTGCCTTTTGAACTCGGCAACGGCGCCGCCGCTGTCGTAGGTGGTCTTGGCCGTGGCGCAGTACGGGCAGTCCCAACTTACACGGAAGTCAGACGTAGAGAGCGCGTCGGAGTCGTGTGCGAGCAGGTGGGACCCGGTCACGTCGACCATCTCCGAGCGGTCCCGCGTCCACGCGACGAACCCGCACCGGCCACACGCCCAACGGCTCACCATGATCAGAGACGTGTCTCTCGGGAACCGTCGGAATCACATGTATGTTTGGTAATGTGTGTGGAGACCGCAGCGTCGGGGGAGCGGCGGTCACTCGGGCCCGAGCGAGCCGGCGTCACCGCCGTCGGGACCGACAGACGCGTCGACCGCGAACCCGTTCTCGTCGGCGTGTTCGACCCGGACGCGCGTGACCCGGGTCGCGGTCGCGCCGGTGACGGCGAGCGTGACCTCGCCGACCGCGACGCGGTCACCTTCCTTCGGGAGCCGGCCGAGCTGACGGGTGACGAGCCCCGCGACGGTCTCGACGCCTGCGTCCGCGGGCAGCGAGAGGCCGAGCGCCTCGTTGAGGTGGCCGACCGTCGTCCAGCCGCGGACCACGGCGGCGTCGGGCGCGACCACGTCGACCGCGTCCGTCTCCCAGCGGCCGACCAGCTCGCCGACGACCTCCTCGAAGAGGTCCTCCAACGTCGCGATTCCCACGACCGCGCCGTGCTCGTCAACGACGATCACCATTCGCGTCTCGCTCGCGCGCATCTCCGTGAACAGCTCGTCGAGCGGCTTCGTCTCGGGGACGAACGCCGGCTCGCTGAGCGCGCTCGCGAGGTCGGCACCGCTCTCGTCGGCGCGGATCGCGTCGCGGACGTCGACGACCCCGACCACGTCGTCGCGGTTCTCGCCGTACACCGGCATCCGGGTGACTCCCTCGCTCGCGGCCCGCGAGAGCGCGTCCGCCGGGGTCGCCGTGTCGGGGAGCGCGACCACGTCGGTCCGGGGGACCATCACCGCGGCGACGGTGGTGGTCTCCAGATCGAGGACGCCCCGGATCATCGCGCCCTCGTCAGGGTCGAGCGCGCCCGCGACCTCGCCGGAGCGCACGAGCGTCGCGATCTCCTCCCGGGTGAGGTACGACTCGATGGCGGACTCGCCGCCGGTGAAGCGGTTGACGACGCCGGAGGCCGCCTCGAACACGTACAGGACGGGACGGAGCACGCGCTGGACCGCGACGACGATCCGGGAGACCCGGAGCGCGTGTCGCTCCGCGTTGGCGACGGCGTACGACTTCGGCGCGATCTCGCCGAAGACGATGACGAACACCGAGGTGACGAGCGTCGACCCCGTGGCCGCCTGGCCGCCGGAGAAGCCGAACCGGACGAACACCGCGGTCGCGACCGACGCGGCGGCGATGTTGGCGACGTTGTTGCTCACCAAGGCCGTGACGAGGAACCGGTGGGAGTCGTCGCGCAGCGCCGACAGCGCCCGGGCGCCGGGAGCGTCGGTCGCGACGAGCGAGTCGATCCGGTGGCCGGGGACGGAGAACACCGCGAGTTCCGAGCTGGAGAAGAAGGCGCTCACCGCGGTCAGCGCGAGGATGGCGCCGACGCCGACGAACGCGATCGTGAGGTTCATGCGCGGAACGTGCGGCCCAATATAAAAGGGAGTACCGGCGGCGAAGATACCCACGAACGCGCATTCTCCAGTCGAAACAGAGGGGTCGATACCCACGAGCGCGGATCCGTTCGGGCGGCAAAACGGCGCGATGAGGAAAGCGTTAACCCCGCGCCGCGGGTGCGTTTCGACATGAAGGTACTCGTGACCGACCCCATCGCGGACGCGGGGTTGGACCGACTCCGAGACGCCGGCCACGAGGTCGTCACCGACTACGAGGCGGAGGGGGAGGCGCTGCTCGACGTCGCAGCCGACGCCAACGCGCTGATCGTGCGGTCCGGAACCGACGTGAACGAGGCGGTCTTCGAGGCCGCGAGCGAGCTCGTCATCGTCGGCCGGGCGGGCATCGGCGTCGATAACATCGACATCGAGGCCGCGACCGACCACGGGGTCATCGTCGCAAACGCCCCCGAGGGGAACGTCCGCGCCGCCGCCGAGCACACCGTCGCGATGACGTTCGCCGTCGCGCGCTCGATCCCGCAGGCGCACGGTCGCCTGATCGGCGGCGAGTGGGCGAAAGGCGAGTTCCTCGGTACCGAGGTGAACAACAAGACGCTCACCATCGTCGGCCTCGGCCGCGTCGGGCAGGAAGTCGCCAAGCGCCTCGACTCGCTCGGGATGGACCTCGTCGTCTACGACCCGTACATCTCTGAGGAGCGCGCCGACCGGATGGGGGCGGAGCTCGTCGAGGACCTCCACGACGCGCTCGCCGTGGGCGACTTCGCGACGATCCACACCCCGCTTCTCCCCGAGACCGAGGGGATGATCGGCGAGGCCGAGCTGGCCAAGCTGGAGGGCGGCTACCTCATCAACTGCGCCCGCGGCGGCATCGTCGACGAGGATGCGCTCGCTGAGGCGGTCGAGGACGGCGTCCTCGCCGGCGCCGCGCTCGACTCCTTCGCCGAGGAGCCGCTCCCCGAGGACTCGCCGCTGCTCGACGTCGAGGAGATCGTCTTGACCCCGCACCTCGGCGCGTCGACGGAGGCGGCCCAGGAGAACGTCGCGGTCGACACCGCCGAGGCCGTCCTCGCGGCGTTCGACGACGAGCCGGTCCTCACCGCGCTCAACGCGCCCTCGGTCGACGAGAGCGCGTTCCCGCGAATCGAGCCGTACATCGACGTGGCCGAGACCGCCGGGAAGGTCGCCGCCCAGCTGCTCGACGGTCGGATCACCGGGGTCGAGGCGACCTACGAGGGCGACATCGCCGCGGAGGACGTCGACCTCGTCACCGCGAGCGCCCTGAAGGGCGTCTTCGAGCCGCTGGAGTGGCAGGGG
>P_A23_Liq_3_FmtDRAFT_1000171_pt1 | contig 14127 bp, 10 predicted proteins | sample PonA233FremontCA_FD_10237 | JGI IMG/M metagenome (IMG submission 10237)
CGGGTGGATGCCGGTCGCGGTCGGCTGCGGCCCCTCTCACCGGCTCCGTGTAGGAATCGCGGCGGGCTGCCGGGTGGTCGCCGCTTTCAGGATCTGCCTCGCTGGTAAGAACCACATCGGAGAGCTCTTCGAGCACCCAGTACGACGAGAGAATCTCGTCGAGGAGCTCCCGCTCGGAGACATCCTTCTTTGCGGCGGTTTCGGCGACCCACGCCCCGAGGGCATCCGTATCGACCGCTGGTGCTCCGTCATCCGAGAGTTGGTCACGTGACATACGAAACGATAGCTCTGGAATCAATTATGATGATACTATGTTAAAAATATACTGTATTTCGGCCGTGTTACCACCGCAAAATCCGGTATTACACCGTTCGTGGTGGCCCACCGTCAGACGCGTGTCAGCCGCTATCGAACCCCTATCGACATCAACGGGCGTCCACCCTCGTTGGGGCAACACCGCACCCGGAATGTGGGAGGGGCGATGGTTCCAAAGGTCTTTGCCACTTGCTTGTCTAACACTTTTTAATGGATGCTGCCGTGCGAGCGCGAACCGCGGCTCGTGAGACCGTCGAGGATATCGAGCCACCACGGCTGCGCGCCGTCCTGCTTGATCGGCTCGCGGAGGCGTCGATGGCCCCCGGGGTGTTGGTGCTCGAAAGCGCGCTCGGACGGGAGCCGTCGCTCGCGCCGGAGGCCGTCATCGACCGCGGGGTCGGCGTCCAGCTCATCTACGAGGGGCTCCGCCTCACACGATCGCTCGCCCACACGGAGCCATGGACGGCCGTCGACGAGAGCGAGATCGACGCCGATCTGGAGATCCTCGCGGCCGACATCCTCGTCTCGCGGGGATTTTATCTGTTGGCCCGCACCGAGGTCTCGGATGCAGCCGTCGAAACGGTGCGGGCCTTTGGTCGCGACCAGACCCACCGCCAGGAGCCGGACGCCGACGCCGATCTGCGCGACCGAAATCTTGAGGCCGATATCTTTGTGCTGGCGGTTCGGGCCGGCGTCACCGCTGTCGGCACCGATCCCTCGGAGTCCCTGCTTGCGTTTGCGGCCGAGGCCGCCCGGTGTTACGAGACGTTACCGCCGGCGGAGACTGTCGTTACCGAGTCGGTTCGGAGGCGATTAACAGAGGTTGGTGGGGGTAGCGATGATCCGGTCGCGTCGTCGATCGGCGATCGCTGACCGACCGCAAACCGCGGGGCGGGGCCGCCGAATCGAAACGCCTAAAGACAAACCCGGACTACGATCGAATGCGCGCCTGGGTAGCTTAGCGGTAAAGCGCGTCCTTGGTAAGGACGAGACCCCGGATTCAAATTCCGGCCTAGGCTTCGAACACTTTCCTCAAAGCCGCCGAATTTGCCATTGTGGTTCATCTCCTGAATTGCTCGTCGTGAAACAGTGGATTGCTTCTTATTGAGAGGCAAAACCCCACGCTACACACCCTCACAATGATCGACGACATACTCGCGTTGCTTCTTGATATCGTCGTGGAATGTATTCCAGATAGCGTCTGGAAGATTCTTGCGTTCGTGATCGGGGCTACGGCGACAGCAGCCGGTGTGGTCATGATCGACAACTCGCTGCGGACTGGTGGAGCGTTGATCACTGTCGGCGCGTTTTTGTTAATCGGATCGGCACTCTCGTGGTACCGATAACCGGGATACACTCGTCGTGACCAGATGAACCACCACCCTGATCGGGCTGCTCCATGCTGACTCGATTATGCGTCCATGTGGTATTAGTGATAGTCCCAACAAAGAGGTGATAAATAATGAGCCACAGCAATGGGGCGGGTGACTCCAAACTACTGGTGATAACAGATGATCAGTCGTTCGGAGATGCGATCGTCGATACCATCGCGGAATTAAATGTCGCGGCGAGCGCGGAGCGTGTTGAACCACCCACCGATGGGGTGACAGCGGAGTCTCCCGACGCGGTGGCCGGGGCTATCGTCGACACCGAACTACCTGACCCAGTGTCTGTCGTCGAGCGTCTCAGTTCAGCGGTTCAGCTCTCGGTCGTGGCGGTGACAAACGATACGAGGAGTGAGGTTGTCGACAGAGTTATTCGGGCAGGGGCGACGGATATCTTTCCCCGAACAACCGCAAACGCGCAGTACGAACTTGTGGCCGAGCAGCTTCTCACCGAGAGCACGTACGACCTGTTCGACACCGTCCAGGATGCGATCACGGTTCATGATGCGGAAACCGGCGAGATCGTCGATGTCAACGATGCATACTGTGAGCTGGTTGGGTGTGAACGTGCGGAGGTTCTTGCGACAGATCCAATGGAGATGAGCGTCCCAGCAGAGGGGTATACCGAAGAGTACGCCGAGGAGATCTTCGAAGAGGTGCTCGAAAAGGGCCAGAAAAGCTACGAATGGATGATACAGACGAAGAACGGAGAGTGTCGGATCGCTGACGTTGTCGCCTCAAGGGCTGAGATCGACGGCGAGAACCGTGTTATCTCGATCAGTCGGGACATCACCGAGCGCAAGCGCCGCAAACAGGAGTTCAAGGAGATATTCAACGCTGTTCAGGATGCGATCACGGTTCACGATGCGGAAACCGGCGAGATCGTCGATGCCAACGATGCATACTGTGAGCTGGTCGGATACGACCGCGAGCACCTGCTTGAAATGGATGGAATCGAGCTCAGTGTCACGGCCGAAGGCTACACCGAAGCGTACGCCGAGGAGATCTTTGAGGAGGTGATGAATCGGGGCCAGAAGAGCTACAGGTGGAAGATACAGACAAAAGACGGAGAGCGTCGGATGACAGAGGTCGCCGCAACAAGAGCCAAGATCGGTGGTGAAAAGCGACTCATCAACGTCTCCCGGGATATCACCGAGCGCGAACGTCGTGAGCAGCGGTTGGAGGTATTCAACCGGATCTTACGCCACAACCTGCGCAACCGACTCGACATCATCCGTAGTCACGCCGAGGAGCTGGCGGCCTCGGCCGAGACCACCAACGCCTCTCAAATACTGACAGCGGTCTCGGAGCTGGCCTCATTAGGTCGCCAAGCGCGACAAATCGATCACCTCATGTCGAGAGACGAGATTCTGGCGGAGACCGATGTGATCGAGATGCTACACGAGATAATCGATACGACCGATTCGACAGATGACGATGTGGAGATACAAACCGATCTCCCGGAAAATCACGATCTGTGGACGGACGAGGAAGTCTTATCACTGGCACTTGCGTCCGCGCTCGAAAACGCGATTGAACACGCCTCATCTCTGGTGGAGATTACGGTTGAACCGACCCAACGAGAGTGTGTGATCACGATCTCAGACGACGGATCGGGGATCGAAGCGGATTCATTGGCTCCGATCGAGGCGGGAGAGGAGACAATGCTACAGCATGGCACGGGGCTCGGATTGTGGCAGCTCAGATGGGGTGTGAACAAGCTTAACGGCGAGCTATCCTTTAGCGTGAACAACGGGACGACCGTCGAAATCACGCTACCGAACCGCCACAGAACGGCTAACAATCCTATCGGCTAGTCCACCGGTAGCTGCATCGCAAAACCCCTAAGAGCCAGTCTTTGGTGCTCTCAACTGAGAGGCCACAGCTCATTGCTGTTTTGATCGCTGGAGCATAGAGCTACCGCGTGGCCTTCTGACTCGTCTGACCCAACTGTCACGCTGTCCTCTCGATTCGTTCGGTTACTCGCGCGACCGTTCGCGGATTGCTGCGAACGACTCGTCCGGACGGTGTGTCGCGACCGAGTTCTTCAGTTGGAACACCGCGCGGATTACCGCTGTTGATCGGTTGGTCGGATAAGCATCTCGTTGACGTTGACATGCTGTGGTTGGGTTACAGCGTAGGCGACCGCACGGGCGATATCTTCGCTTTCGAGCGGCGTCATCGATTCGATCATACCGTCCTCGATCTGTTGTTTGATCTCCTCGTCGGGGATGTGATCCTGAAGTTCGGTATCGACCGCCCCAGGCTCAACGATCGTCGTCCGGATACCCTCGGTTGTGACCTCCTGCCGGACAGCCTCGGTGAACGCGTTGACACCGAACTTTGTCGCGTTGTAGCCGGAGCTTTTCGCCCCGGCCCGTCGGCCGGCCGTTGACGAGATATTAACGATGTGACCGGCGTCCTGTTCTTGCATGATCGGCAGTGCGGCATGAGTGAGGTTCATCAACCCCAGTAGATTGACCTCGATCATCTGTCGGAGATTTTCACGATCGGCTTCGTCAAGCGGTTCGAGTAGCATCACTCCGGCATTGTTCACGAGAATATCGACCGCACCGAACTCATCGACCGTCTCTGTCACGAGTGTATCGATATCGTCGTCTTCGGTGACATCTGTGGGCACGACGAGTGCGGTACCCCCATCCGATCTAATGCGTTCGGCCACCGCTTCGAGTTCGTCTGCACGGCGTGCGGCGAGAACAACACGTGCGCCGTGGGACGCTAACGACTCGGCGGTCGCTTCCCCGATTCCAGATGACGCGCCGGTCACGATCGCTACCTCTCCAGTTAACTCAGACTCAGTGGCTGTTGCCATCACCTATTCTAACCCCCCGGGCCGTATGAGGATGCTGCTCTGCAGGGTGCGTTAGTGCAGTTGTAACAACCGANTCTCGATTTGGGTACTACCACCACAACGCTGTTCTGTGCGTTTATNATANCCCTCAGAGCAGAGGTTCGTGATCGGCAGTAATCGTGGCTCTCTGATTCGCTCAGCAGGCCGGTATNTGAATCGACCAAGCCAGATTATAGTGTGTCCACCAGGATGTCCACGCCACAATTCAGCTCCCTGTTCAGGAAATACCGGGGTTATCACCCCACCATGTCCGGAGTTTTTCACCCGGGAGGTNGGGTGTATCGCTGCTGCGGTGCAGATTTATCAGTANANTCTCAAGCCTCCCTATTTCTCCACATTCAGTCGAAAGGAGTCAGTATATGTGTGAGATGGGTTTAGGGCCACATGNTGTTTTGATATGAACCACGACCGCATCCACGCCCGGAAACCGACACATGATATTGCACGCTGGTCAACCGGAACGATCGATTCGATTGCGCAGCGTGACGGCCACTGTGTCGTCACCGTCGTTGAGGATGACCGTGAACCCGTAGAACTCGTTGTGACATTTGCTATTCGGGATCTGTTCCTCAGCCGGTTGGATATCGACGATGCGGAGTCCCCGGAAGGTGAGCGTGTCTGGTACCGGAAACACGGCGGCTGAGAGCCAGTCGGTCACTGTCCGGGCGTCGGGCCGGGGTTCGGCAACTGGGCAGTTGAACAGCGAAGCCAAACGCCGATTCAAGCGTGCGGTCGCAGGTGGGACGATCGGTGTTCGCCGGTCTCACTGGATCGCGATGAGCAAATTCGGATCGCTTGTTCGTGGGGCAGGTCACAGAGAGCGTGAGGTATAATCAGCGTCACCCCCTTTCGGTTGTATGCTTGATCTTTTTGCGTATCTCAACTGTAGCCACTCTCCAACGGTTGAGGACGCGTGGCAACTCTCCGGTCACACACAGCCCGACGGTTACACCGACATCGCGTTCTGGACGGAGTTGGCGGAGCTACTGGAAAACGGCGGGTTCAGGGGGATGTTCTTTGCAGACGCGTACAACGTCGCAAACAACTATCAAGGAGAGATCGCCCCAACCGTTCGACACGGTGAGCAACTCCCCGAAAACGATCCGTTGCCGCTGTTATCGGCGTTAGCGGCGGTCACCGAACGGATTGGATTAGTAGCAACGGCGTCAACCTCGCTGTACCCACCGTATCTGCTCGCAAAGAAGCTCTCGACGATCGACGACCTGACCGATGGCCGTCTCGGGTGGAACATTGTCACCTCCGCCGGACAGCTTGAATTTGAAAATGTCGTCGGGGAGTACATCTCTCACGACGAGCGGTATGAGCAAGCCGATGAGTTCATGCAGATCTGTTATGGGCTGTGGGAGGAGTCTTGGGAGGAAGGGGCTGTCTTGCAGGATGCGGAGACCGGGACGTTCGCTGATCCAAACGCGGTGTCGTTTATCGATCACGACGGGCCGACATACAGTGTTCCCGGCCCACATATGTGTGCTCCGACCCCACAGCGGACACCTGTGCTGTTTCAGGCCGGACAGTCAGATAGCGGCCGTGCGTTTGCGACCCGTCACGCCGAGGCAGTATTTTCGTTTCATCTCTCCTGTGATGCGTTCCGGTCGTACGCTAGTGACGTACGGAAGGAGATGCGTGCCAACAACCGGGATCGCGATCAGTATCGGCTCTACCCAGCGGTGACGCCGTACGTCGCGTCAACGACTGCTGCCGCCGAGCAGTTCCACCAAGAGATTATCGAGACGATCGCCCCCGAAACAGGACTCGTGCGGTTATCGAACCATCTCAATCACGATTACAGCCAGTATGACACCGACGCTCGCTTGGAGGCAATCGACGCGGACGGGATCAGAGGGGCAATTCAGGCGTTTATGAACGATGATCGGAGTTGGACAGTTGGTGAGGCGGCCATCCGATACGCCCGATATCCAACCGCCGAACTGGTTGGAACCCCCACTACGGTCGCCAACAAGCTGGAGCGGTGGAACGACGCCGGCGCGGACGGATTCATATTCATGGCTCCCGCGGTTCCACGCACCTTCCGCGGGGTGTGTGCGAAGCTCGTACCAGAACTGCGCGCACGTGGGCACCTCCCCCCGAAGGACGCGCCGGCGAGCGACCAACAGCAGACGTTGCGAGAGCAGCTGTTTGGAACATCTCGGCTCCCTGATTCGCATTTTGAGGGTGGGGACGCCACATGACTGCCAAGNTGCGACTGGTGTTAGTTCTCTCCCCCCGACCGGCACGGTCTGAAAACGCATATCGAAGCGTCTGACGGATGTTTTGTTGCCGCTAATAACGGGCGTGACCGTTGATTCACACCGCCTCCACGCAGCCGCCTCCGGTGAGTGACTGTGGCTGACTGCGTCACTGCTATGCAATAATCCGAGACAGCGGGTCACGCCAGCAGTGCGCTGATCGCGGCTGTGTCGGTTGTTCGAAGCAGAACTCGCCACCCGATCAGAGCGTAGCTCCCGATCCCAAGCGCGACGGCTATCCCACTCCCCGCAACACCAACGATCGATCTACTCAGAATGATACCGGAAACGAGTACCACCCCTAGTCCCACCGCGGCAGCCTGCTCGCGGCTGAACGGCGTGAACCCGTCGTAGGCATACAGCAAGAGCAGTTCAGTTGTGTTGTTTACCAGCAGCGACAGTAGATACGCGGCTCCCAACCCGAGTGGGCCGAACTGAACGGTAAGCCCGACCAGCAGTGGCAGCGCGATACCGGCGTTGATGACCTGGACACGCAGACTCTCACGCTCGTTGTCTGTCATCAACAACAACAGGCCAACGCTACCGAATATGGTCGCACCGTACTGTGCGGTAAGCACCAGCCGGAGAACGGCCGCCTGCTGTGCGTAGGCCTCATTGAACACCGCAAGTAGATCCGGTGCGTACGCGTACCCGAGCGCGAAGACAGGTGTCGTAGCGACAGTCGCTATGCGGCTTGTCTGTTGATACAGCCTCTGGAGTGTCCGTTTTTGATCGTCCCCGTACAGTGCTGCGGCTATCGGTGGCAAAATACTGTTAACCCCACTCAGTGGCCACCTCACGACAAGGCCAATGACGATCGAGAGGCTGAACGCACCGGCGGCCACCGGCGAGAGATACAGTGCCATCACAGCGAACACAGCGCGTCGCTGGATGAGTTCTAACACCGCGACACCGGTTGTGTCGGCCGAATACCGGAGAAAGCGTCGAACCACCGGCCGATGTGACCGAACCGATCCAAACCCCACCTCGGTGTACCGTCTCAGTATCACGACTCCGGCTGTCAGCAGTACAAAGGCGGCGCCGACAACGCCAGCCCAGACGACAAACAACGACCGTCCTCCAGCGAGAACAACAAACACGGCTCCGGCCAGCAATGCCAGTGGGACAGATATCCGGGACACCAACATCGCGATCTTGATCCGCCGAAGTGCGCGGAACATATCTCTGAGGTTCCGCAGCAGCACAAACGGCAACAGGCCGACCGCGAACAACACAACGACGCCCTCATGACGTGGTTTAAGCAGCGTTACGTCGACGAGCATATCTCGGGATATGACCGCAACTGCCGCAACGACGACCCACACGGTCACAAACCCGATCGTGCCAACACTCAGTATCGTTCGCCGTGCTGATGTTGATAGCTGTGGGATCGTCCGGGTGTACCCATCACCGATACCCGCAACCAGATTCCGTGAGATCACCTCCCCCCGTGTGAACACCGCAAAAAACCCGTACGATGCCGCGCCTAATGTGGCCGTTATGACGTACGCGACGCCGGCGAGGATGATCCGCTCGGCGGTAAAAGCCGCAATGCCGACCGACGATTTCCGGACAATCTCTGTGAGATAATCGTCGTCCGATTCGGATGCAGCCGTCATCGCAGGATTCGATCCATACGCAAAACAACCGCTCGTTGTTCTTCAACCACCCGCTCGTTTTTCCGGTCTTGAGACGCCGAGCTTGCTGTCATACGCGACTCTGTACCAGTATCGGTGACCCTCGGAGCGGAGCTTCGTGATCGGCACCATCAGCTGTCAACACTCGCTGTGGCTCGATCCTTGTTACCCGTGTAGAGCCGAGATTACATGAAAACGGGTGATCACGGCGACAAACAACCCCAAGGAACCGGGACGCTCAGTGCGGTAAACGACCTGTTGAAACCTCGTATGTCCGCCGGAAAACGGCCCGTGCGGGCTCCGAAACAACCCACAGCGACAATCCAAACCCGATACAGGCGGCTGCGGCTCCTGTGAGTGCGGCCACGACCGGCCCACTGCCGGCTTCCAGCAGCCCCCAAACTGTTGCATACACCACCGCCGACTCAGCAGCGAGGGCCCCAACAAAATGCCTTCCAACGGTCGTATCGATCAACGTTGAGTCAAGCACCTGGCGGCTATAGTAGATGACATACCCCCCAACAACGAGGTTCATCACCACATACCCAGCGGCCCCAGCCAACGCCCCAAAGCGAGTCCCAAGCACCATCGTCAACGGGACGCTGACGACCAGCCCATACAGCTTTGTTCGAAAGCTCATTCCCGGGTGGCCCATCCCCTCAAGAACGTGTGAGGACAGCGTCCAAAACCCACGGAAGATGTTGATCCCACCGACGACGATCACGGTCGTTGAAAACTGTGCCGGCGCGGATGAAAACGCCAACTCCGCGATAAGCTCATGTGTCGAGAGCAGATACCCAAACACAACAAAGGAGAACCCACTCCCGCCGGTGACGGCGGTATCGATATATCTGCTCACGTCGACGCCGGCGGCGTTATCCCCACTCACCTTGGTCAACAACGGATTCGACAACTGCCAGGCGATTGTGGCTCCGAAATCACCAAATCGATCAGCAGCCTCATAGATGCCCACAGCGAGCGGGGTCGCAACGATACCTAACACGTAGACTGGCATGTTGTAGGAGACCCGGTCAAGCACCTGATCCGGGATACTCCATTTCGCGTAAGCCCACCCACGGGAGAGTTCATGCCGATCAGGGGGTGCTGGGATGACACGGAGGCCTGCTGCCACAAGCCCAAACACGGCCAAGCGGACACCGATCATGACCGCCATGAGCTCCGTGACCGTGGCTATCGACTGATTCAATACGAGCAATACCCCCAGTTCCAGACTACTCCTGACGCTGTTGATCCACGTGACAGCACTTGGGTAGCCAACCGCACTGATGAGACTCTCGACTGTCATCACGACCGCTGTCGTCACCGCATACACCCCTGAAATACGGAGCAGCGTCTGATCGAACACCGTCGCACTGGCGAGATATCCACCGGTTGCAACCGCCACACCACCAAGTACCGACAGATAGGCAACCGCAAAGATCACCGCGACACCAAGATAAGCCTCCACAGCCTCACCGGGTTCGGTTCCGATCTTGTGGAGTGTCTGGGTGATGCCTCTGATCGGCCGCAACACCAATGCGATCGTTAACACCGCGAAAAAATACTGACCGGTCACCGACGGCGAGGTAACAAACGCGTAGACGAGGCCACTCACCGTGTAGAGTGAGGTTGTCACCAGCGCGCCGCCCGTTGTCTGAATCGATGAGGTAAGCAGATCAACCTCGTTGCCGTCGCGCTGGGTGACCATCCGGATACATACTGGTTCGTGAGCGGCATAACGGTGTTCGTCGGATGGTAACCCATGTGTGATCTCCGCTCACGTCGAAAAAATACAATCTGGTAGCCGCACAGTATTGTGAGTCCGAAACGGTTAGCGGTCACGAGAAATCTGACAAACGAGTGTAACGTGCCTCTCTAACGCGTCCGTTCTACCGAGTGTGTTACCGTATTCGGTTATGTGTCGTCGCCAGCCAGTGGTGGCTCCAACTGTTGTTCCGTGAACAGTGACCGAGCCGCTGTCGCCCACTGGTCGAGGGCTGTCGAAACGATCTCATCGACGACATCGCTTGGGGCGGCGTAGTTGGCGTAGTAGTAGCCGCCGGTATCGAGGATGCGTCGGTGTCGGGTCACCAACCCCGCTGTTTCCAGCTTTGTGAGCGATCTGTTAACGTTGCTTCGGTCACGATCAAGCGTTTCGGCGAGTGCCTTTGTTGCCACACCGGGATCGTCGGTGATCGCATCGTAAACCGCCAACTCCTGAGAGCGCAGATCCAACACCGTCTCTAAGACGGTCGCCACCGACGGCGTTGTCGGCTCCGGCGTCGTCGGTGCTTCCGGGGTTGGATAGGGCGTGCTCGGCTCGCTGTCGGTTGCCCACTCGGTCGGCTTACCGCCTGTCGCCCACTCGGCGGGGTCGCGGTCAACGTTACTACTCATCGGTTCGCCCCCATTGATCGATCCCCCCGGAATCTGCGGCAACACTGGCAGCCTGCGTTGGGGTCGCTGTGGGTTGGGAGGGTATCGGCTCGGTCACCGAGAGGTGTTGTCGCCCCCAATCAACCATCGCATCAAGAGCCGCCTCAAGATCCTGACCGCGGTTGGTGAGACTGTACCGCACCCGGATCGGCTTTTCGCTGACAACGACGCGCTCGACAAGGCCCTTCTCTTCGAGCGTGGTGAGGCTATCGGAGAGCATCTTGTTGGAGATGTCGTCGATAGCGGCGTGGAGATCGCTGAACCCACACTCCTCGGTTGCGACCAACTGCTGGAGGATGACCGGATGCCACTTGTGGCCCAGCAGATCGGACATCTCGATCAGTACCCGTTGGGTGTGACTGTACGACGTGTGGAGTCGACCGGTTTCGGCCTGGTTGGATGACATCGGTGTTCATCTATACACAGGTGCGATACCTACTTGACATCCAACCCTACCCACATTAGCTCGCTACACCAAGAGACATAGGCACTGACCGCAGGCTACCAACAGCGCGTTGTTATGTATCTTGGTTTCGAGCACAAAATCGACTGACAGCACGGCGATCTTGTTTTTGCCCTGTGAGCCATTAGGTGTCCGCGGAAAGAAACGCGGACACGAGTTTCCGCTCGGCAGCCCGGAGGTGTTGGTGGAATGTCGCCGATGAGACCCCGAGGTCGTCGGCGACCGCCTCGGCGGTGGCTTCCCGCGGCCACGCAAAGTAGCCCAACTCGTCGGCGCGCTCGATCACCTCTCGTTGTCGGTCTGTCAGACTCGCCGCAAGCAGCTCGTCGTACCCTGCCGCCAGCTGACCGCTACGACCGTGTTGTTTCGAGACGAGCTCGGCAAACTCGTACTGCTCTGCAAGCGTCGCTTGCAGCCCGGCAAGATCGGTGTCCTCCGGGGCTTCAACGACGAGTCGCACCGTCCCGTCGTCAGCGACCAGCGACCGCAGGTTGACGCCGGCCTCCGCAAGCAACGCCGGCGAGGGGGTTTCGACGCGTAGCGCGAACAGACACCCCTCTGCCGACTCCCGGAGGAGGCGGTGGTCGCTGACGCCCGAGCGTGCTGTGAGTTCGGCTTGGACGCTTGCGGCATCAGCACCAATAAACTCGATGCGGTAGGTTCCGTTCTCGCTGTCACCGACCGATCCTCGGTAGCAACACCGACAATCAAGCGATTCAGACAGCGCGGCAAACGGGCCGCCGACGGCAAACTCAACCTCGATCGCGTCGTCGGCGATCAGCGTCGAGCGGGCCAGCTCCGCGCTGAACGCAAACCCGAGCGCGTCGCCGAGCAGCCGTAACCCCTCACCGACAGGCTCGTCAAAGCCGCGCTCGTCGGTGCCGATGACGGCCAACACGCCGAACTGCCGCGGCCCAGCGGTGATCGGCACGGCCCCGGCAAACGTTTCGGTGTCGGTTCCATCGCCACCCGTATCCAACGCCCGGCGTGTCATCACGTACCTGCCGGCCGCCTCGGTGTCGGCGACAAGGGTGGTTCCAAACGGCGAGGTTGCGACGGCTTCCGCCGACGAATCGGGGAACGGATCGGTGTTGATCGTTGCCGCCGAGACAGCAACGGTTGTTGTTTCCTCGGCGTCTGCTCCCTGTCGGGTGTCAGCGTCGTCAGCAACAGCCCTCCGCTCGCGGTCGTCGTCGGCCGTAGCGATCCATGCCCCCTCATACAGCGGGGAGTCCGCCAGCCGATCACAGACAAGGGTTTCAATATCGCCGCGCGGGGCGGTCAACAGCGACCGAATGAGATCGCTCACAAGGCTGTTGAACTGTGTCGCAACGGTCAGCTCGTCGGTGCGGCGTTCGAGTTCACTCCGCCGTTCCCGGAGCTGCTGTTCCCGGTCGGCACGGATGAACGCCGCCCGGACGGATTCCGCAAACAGCTCGACGAGTTGGACGGTTTGGTCGGTGAACGATCCCTCCGGGGCGATCACCGTTAGAACGCCGTAGCCACCGAGCGGCACATGCAGGTCGGCGCGTTCGCCGCCGGCGTAGGCGTCCTCACCCGGCTCGTTGCGGATTGTCTGGTCGTGACGATAGGCGGTGCCGGCACGGGAGCGNTTGCAGTCGTAGGCGACCTCCTGTTCGAGAAGCTGCGTGATCCCCTCGGAGCTGACGGTTCGTTCGAGGGTGTTGTCGTCGCTGTCGTACCACCACAGACACGCCAGCTCGTAGCCAAGCACCTCGTCGATGGTGTCGATAGTGGCCGCGGCGACAGCGTCTGGGTCGGCTGCCGCCAGCAGCTCACGGCTTGCGGTCGCCAACCCGGTCAGTCGCTGTTCGTGTTGCTGTTGGTCGCTTCTGTCGTGGGCGACACAGAGCGTTTCGCCCGTCGGCAGCCGTGTCAGCGAGGCCTTGATCGGCAGCGGTGTCTCCCGGTTGCCGGTTGCGGTGAGCTCGCCGCGCCACTCCCCCTCGGTCGTGAGTGCGGGTTCGATATCCAGGGCGAACCGATCTGCCTCGGCGTGGAGATCACCCCACGTACAGTCGCTGATCACCTCGGTTGCCTCGTAGCCGAACAGCTCGACGTAGGCGGCGTTGGCGTAGCTCACCGCCCCCTCGTCGTAGATGGCGATCCCGTCGGTCGCCGCCTGCATCGCTGCCGACTGCCGGCTCAACAACTCCTCTTGTTCGACCCGCGTCGAGATATCCCGGATGCTCGCCAGCAGCTGTTCGGTGCCATCGAGAGTTACAACCGTCGCCGAGATCTCCGCGGGGATGATCTCATCGTCGCGGGTATAACAGGACAGCCCGTCCGTCCACCCCTGGCCGTGTTCGGTCACCTCCTCGACAAACTCGGTGAAGGCATCGTAGTCGTGGGGATGGATCTCCCGGGGCGTCATCGAGAGCAGCTCCTCGCGGCTGTAGCCAAACAGCTCGCAGGCGCGGGCGTTACACTCTGTGATCCGGTTGTCGTCGGTATCGATGACAACGATGGCGTCGTTGACCGACGCAAAGAGCCGGCGGAACCGGTCGTCAACCGTGCCGATCGAGCTGTGGGCGGCCTCGGCCGTCGGCGTCAAAAACACGCCCGTCAGGTGTCGGTCGCCGTCGGCCGGGAGCCGCCGACTCCGGGCTTCTAGCTCGTGTGTCTCGCCGTGCTCTGTGGTCACCGTCACCACCTCGGTCGCCGGCGGCGCGGCAAACACGTCTTCGTCGGCCGCAAACAGCGTCACTGTGGGCTGGCCGATAATACTCCC
>P_A23_Liq_3_FmtDRAFT_1000173_pt1 | contig 14076 bp, 14 predicted proteins | sample PonA233FremontCA_FD_10237 | JGI IMG/M metagenome (IMG submission 10237)
CGAAGCCCAGCCACCACGCGGCGACGGCGACGCTCACCACGAAGCCGACGGCGATAGCGACCCGACCGCCGAACCGGCGTCGCCACCGCTGTTGGTGCTGCTGAAACTCGGCATCGACGCTCAACGAGCCGTCGCTGGCTGCTGTGTGTCCGCCCGTGTCGTCGCTTTCTGCTCGCTCACCCATCGGCGTACACCCTCTCGATGTCGTCGCCGTCGATCTGGGCAGCCGGCTGATCAAACACTAGTTGTCCGCCGGCCATCCCGAGATAGTGGTCGGCAACATTACTTGCTAATCCCGGCTGATGGAGGCTCACCAATCCGAACAGATCGTGTTCGCTGACGGCACGGGCCAACACCGCCAGCACCGACCGCCCGGTTTCAGGATCGAGTGACGCGACGGGCTCATCTGCCAACAGCACATCTGGCTGCTGTTGGAGCGCGCGAGCGATGCCGACCCGTTGCTGTTGGCCGCCAGAAAGGGCCTCAACCGGTCGATCGGCGTAGCCTGCCAGCCCAACATCGTGGAGGCGTTCGATGGCAACTCGCTTTTCATCCGGCGAGTGCCAGCCGATCAGCTCACGCCACGCGGGTTTACGACCGAGCGCGCCGTCGAGGACGTTTCCAACCGCCGATTTGCCGTCGACGAGTGCGCCCGACTGAAAGACGAGGGCAGCATCGGTCGCCGCAAGCGACGCGTCGTCAACGGCGATTCTGCCCTCGTCAGGTTGCTCCAACCCATTGAGACACCGCAGTAGGGTCGTCTTGCCTGCGCCAGAACGACCGATCAGGACCGTTAGCTCGCCGCGGGCCAGCTGTGCCGAGAGCCCATCGACTGCGGTTTCAGTCCCGTAGTGTCGGGTGAGGCCCTCGATGTCAAGCATGATGTGGTGGTTGGTAGCCGATCCCGTGGAGCGCGGCTATGTGTCGCTCTCGTTGGTGCTGGTCGACGCGTTTGTGGTCGACTCGTTGGTGTTGTTCGTTGTGTTGTCGTCTTCGGACTCACTCTCGGGGTCGAGGGTGTCGATCTTGACGCCCATCTCCTCGGCGACGCCGCGAACGGGGTCGTAGGTGCCCTCGGAGATCTCACCGAAGCGGTCGATCCGGTGGTTCTCGAGTGCTGACTCCGGCGTGTTGAGCAGTCGTTCGATCAATGCCTGCTGGATCGCATCCGGGGTGTCGGGTTTGGCGACGAGCGGATCGAACGGAATAGGGTCGCTCTCGGCGACTTTGACGATGCTGTTGTCGTCTGTGGGATGCTGGAAATCGCCGTAGGCCGCCGCATCGACGTGGCCGTTCTGGAGTGCTGCCAGCGAGGCGTCGTGACCGCCGGCCCACTGGATGTCGAAATCGTCCGGCTGGGAGTTCACGGTGCCGGCATCGAGACCNGCCTGTGTGAGCATATATCGGGGGAAGAGCCCGCCGCTGCTCGACAGCGGGTCGACCATCGCAACTGTTGAGCCCGCGATGTCTCCAAGGGCGTCGATATCCGACTCAGCGTGGGTTGCGATGTAGGAATAGTAGCTATCCGCGCCATGTGACCAGTTGATCACAAGCGGATTGACGCCGTCCTCGGCGGCCAACACCGAGATAATCGGCGAGAGATTCGCCATCTCGGTGTGGCCGTTAACCACACTTTCGACGGTCGCGCTGTAGCTTGTCGTCTGGACGCCGTTAACGGTGTCGACGCCATCGAACCCGTCAGCGAGCCACTCGAAGACCGGTGCGTACTGTTCGTTGAGCTGTTCGGCGTCTTGGAACGGTGGTAGCCCAAACTCGATAGTGCCATCATCGGCCCACTCCCCGACCGACTCAGGGGGCTCACTTTCGCTCTGGCCAGCACAGCCGGCGACCGCCACCGCGCTTGTGCTTCCAACCGCCTGCAGGAACGTCCGTCTGTCCATACCCGGCGTACTGATTACTGAGGGATAACACTCTCGAATCGGTATATGATCACGATCAGGACGACGCTCATCGCTTGCGTGCGACAACGCCGAGATGATCATCGTGGGACGGCTCCAGCCGCTGGCGATCGATGATCTCGTAGGCCTCGGTCAACTCCGCACAGACCGATTCGAAGACGCTTTGTGGGGCGGCGGTCACATCCTCGCTTCGGGCCTTGATCGCCAACAGGAGCTGGCCGTCATCGCCAAGGAACCGGGCGTTGTCGACGGCGACCCCTGCCTGCCCGCGGGTGGCGACATCCTGGACGAGCACGTCGAGGTCGCTCTCGACGACGTGGCTGTAGGTCTCGGGGTTACGGGCGTCTTTCAGCAGCGGAAAGAGATTCTCGCGGGCTTCGGCCACCGCAATGAGGTCGCCCATCGGGCGGGGCGCGAACTCGACGGCGTAGGTCGGCCCCGCAAAGTCGGCGACGTGGCTAACGGTCGTCCCACTGGCCGCACCGAGATAGAGCACGCCCTCGTCGCCGGTGAGATCGATCTCCATCCCACTTTCGAGCATCGCGCCGAGCTTCGAGCGGCCAGCATCCCAACACCGCCACTCGCCGTCAGTCGGCTCGCCGTACACCGGCTGGCCGCGCGTCGCCAACCGAGTTCGGCCGTCGAACTCGCGTCGCTGAACCCCGTCAGGAAGCTCGGTCATTGGCTCCCCTCCGCGGGATCAGCACTCTCGTCGTCGGCACGCGCGCGGATCGTCGCCATCCGATCGTCGAGTTCGTCGTGGATTTCGGGCCGCATATCGCCGTTGTAGTGGTCGATCCGGGCGGCGATCGTCAGCTTGCCGGCGAGTGCGCGGGCCGCTGAACCGCGATCCTCTGGACGGGTGCCGTTGACCGCGGGGTGGGTGTAGATGATCCCGTGTTTCGGCGAGGAGCCGCGGCCAGCGAGATGGGCGAACAGCGCGTTCTCCGCGCCGAGCACCTGCACGGTGCCGCTTGGTTTTTTTGCAAGCGAGTTGAGGCCGCCGGCCAGCGAGATCAGCCGCGCCGCAAGCACGGGGCCGGCCATCTCCGCGAGGTTGGGCGCGACCTCCGGGACGAGTCGTTCGATGAACCCCCGGAGTTCGTCGGCCTCGGCTGCGAGGTCGTCGATGCGGGTCGCCAGCGAAACGATGCGCTCCGCGACCGGATCGGTTGGTTCGTGGGTGGCGAGCGCGCGCGCACCGTCGATACCGCTGGCAACGTCGTCGAACTGTGTGGCTGCCCACTCCGTACAGCGCTCGGCGAGTTCGTTGGCCGTTCGGGTTGCGTCGTCCATCGCGCGGACGGCGTGGAGGAGTTGCTGATCGTCGGCCGCCTGACGTTTGGCAACGGCCTCGCGGGCTGCCTCAATGGTCGCCTCCTGCAGTGTGGTGTAGTAGTCGCCGGCGTCGGCGGCGAAGTCGGTGTCGACGGCTACGGCTGGCCAGTCGGTAGGCACGTTGGCCGAGCCGGTTTTGATCGCCGCTCGGAGGTCGTCGTCAGCCGTGTTGCCGGCGAACCACCCCGAATCGGTGGACTGATCGCTCATACAAGGCGTTGCTCCTCTGGGGGCGTATATCCATCCCCTTTCGTTCGCGCCGGATGAGAGTCCTTTTTCCGGCCGCTCTCGAAGAGCCCTCATGCCCCGAGTCCCGTTTCACTATATCGATCTGCGGACGTTCTGTTATGTGACCGAGGATCAAAAGCGGGTCGAGGACGCCCTGCGACACTTCCTGCCTGAGGAGTTCGATCTCGATCGCGTCAAGAACACGGGCCATCACGGCGACCGGATCGTCGTCCTCTCGGCGCGCGTCGAGAGCGCCGACGGGATGCGGGTCGTCCTCGATCAGCTGGCCGCCCTCGATTCTATCGACCGCGTGCTGGCGGAGCTCGACGAACGTGTCGACGACAACTGCTCGTTTTTCCTCCGGCTCGACAAACAGGCCGCGTTCAACGGTCTCGCTCGGTTGGGCGAGGGGATTACCCTGCGCGCGAAAGTCGAAGCCTATCCGGCCAAACGCGACAAAGCGGTTGCGAACGCCCGCGAAGCAATCGAGTTGGCTGGTGGCGACGCTGATGAGTAAGCTCGGTTCGGACTGACTGTTTGCCGGATAGTGTCACAGGTAGGGCAAGGCGGATGCCACGGGGTCGCACGGAAATCTTCGATTTCCGTGATGTGGCCAGAGATCGGAGATTTCTGGCTGCCTGCCGGACGCAGTCTGGCAATGACGAGAGACGAAGTCTCTCAAACCACTTGCCCCCGAGGCAGTTTACTCGCTGTTTCTGCCAATCTACTCATCGCGCCACTTGATCGAACAGCCGCGGGAGGGTCGATCCGGGTACTCGACCGCCTCGCCGGCGAGAATTGACTCGATGGCCTCCTCGACGTAGAACTCCGTTGGCTCGCCGTCGGGATCAAGCGCGTCGTCGAGACGGCCGTGATAGGCGAGGTGCCACCCATCGTCGACGCGGGCAAAGAGGAACGGATCGGGCGTACAGACCGCACCGTACGCGCGGGCGACGCTTTGGGTTTCGTCATAGAGGTAGGCGTCGTAGTCGATGGTGCCGTCTTCGACGAGTTCGACCATGTTCTCATAGGAGTCATCTGGGTACGCCGCGTTGGCGTTAGGGTTGACACCGACGACGGCAGCGTCCTCAAAGCCGACAGCCAGGTCGTTGAGCTGATCAAACTTGGCTTTGGCGTACGGACAGTGGTTACAGGTGAACACCACCAGAAGGGCGTTGTTGTCGGCGAAATCGGCTGGGCCGTAGTGGTTGCTGTCAGTCGCCTGCAGCTTGAACTCCGGGGCGGTATCGCCGCGATCAAGCTCGGAATCGGACTCCATGAGCGTCATATCGAACGTTTGGGTGCCACGAGCAAATCCGTTTCGGCACGAAGGGTGGCCACTCTGATCTGTGGATAGCTATGCTTTAAGGTTATATTCTAAGTAGAAAGTATTATCATAGAGAATCAGCTACGTGGCAGTACAATGAGCACGACCGCCGCGACGACGACACAGGAATCGACCGATCGTTGGGAGCCCGTCCGCGACCTACCGCCGAGCGCGAAGCTCGTTGCCAAGGAGTTGGATCGCCACGAGCAACTGACACAGACCGAACTCGCCGAGGAAACACTGTTATCGACCCGGACAGTGCGGCAAGCTGTCAGTCGGCTGGAGGCGATCGACGCTGTCAAATCACGTGTCTCGTTTCAGGACGCCAGAAAACAGCTCTACACGCTGACACTGTAATCGGGACGTTAGTCGTGGGCGTAGTAGACAACCGATCGATCGGCGGCGTGGTCGTCAACCCGAACAAAGCCGATCCGCTCGAACTGCGTCAACTCGTCAACTGGGGTGTCGGCAAAGCCGGGTTCGGCCTCGCCTTTCACCTCGCCACCAGGCGTTCGTATCGTCACCGAAACGGTATCGTCAGCCGGCACCCAGTGGATCACATCGACACCCTCCTCACGCACTGCGTCGATGTCGTCGCCGGTGGTGACGAACGCACCATCAGCATACCGTACGCAGCCGTAGCCTTTCAGCCAGATTCGCTCGCCGTCGCTCGGTAGATCGGCCGGTTCAACCAGCACCGCGTCGTCAACGGGGATCTCTCTGCGGCCACGATCCTCGTGGTTCGGGTGTCGCGGCGGGGTGCCAGCAGCGGGCTTCTCCTCGCCGACGACCGGGACGCCCTCGCCGTCGCGGACGAGAAAGTAGCGATCCGCCTTGTCGTCGACGAGATCACGGTTGTTGGCGTAGATCGACGACATGGCGAGATCGACATCCGAGGTCGACATCCCGAGGCCGATCATCGATTCGACGACCGCCTCCCCGCGAATCCCGCGGCGGCGAACCGACTGAAGCGTAGGCGCGCGCGGGTCGTCCCAGCCGTCGAGATCGCCGGTGTCGATGTGTTGCTTGATCGTCGATGTTGAGAGATCGATACTGTAGGCGTCGATCTGGACGTGGCCCCAGTGGAGCACCTCGGGGTACTCCCAGCCGAAGTAATCATAGAGGAATCCCTGTCGCTTGGCGGAGTCTTGGAGGTCGATCCCGCGAATGATATGCGTAATTCCGGTCAGATGGTCGTCGATAGCGGACTGGAAATCGAGCATCGGCCAACAGCGGTAGTCGGCGGCCTCCTCGCGGGGGTGTGGTGTGTCGATCATTCGAAACGCGACCCAATCGCGGAGGGCTGGGTTCTTGTGCTCGATATCGGTCTTCACGCGGAGCACCATCTCGCCGGAGCTGTACTCACCGTCGATCATCGCCTCGAACTCCTCGCGGACGGTGTCGGAACCCTTGTCGCGGTTCGGCGACGGCGTGCCCTCGCGTTTGAGCTCTGAAAACTCCTCGGCCGGCAGACTACAGGTGTAGGCCTCGCCCATCTCGATCAACTCGTGGGCGTACTCGTAGTAGGTCTCGACGCGGTCGGAGGCCCGCAGCACCTCGTCAGGCGCAAATCCGAGATAGGAAACGTCGTCAAGAATCGCGTCGTAGGCGGAGAGGTTCGGTCGCTTCGTCTCTGGATCGGTGTCGTCGAATCTGACGACGAACTCGCCGCCGTAGCGATCGCAGTAGGTGCCGATGACCGCGGGCATGCGGGCGTGGCCGAGATGCCATGGGCCGTTTGGGTTCGGCGCGGCGCGCAAGCGGATCGTCTCGTAGTCGTCAACGTTCGGGAGGTCGGGCAGTGTGTGGTCGTCGCTCTCGTCGTCGGCGTCAAGTTCGGCGATCAGTTCGGGATCGAGTTCCGCAAGTCGCTCGCGGCGGGCCTCGCGGTCAAGCTGACCGATTGTGCCGACGACGCCCCCGACGACGCCCGGAATCTCGTCGCCGTGGGGCCGGAACTCGGGGTTCTCGCCCATGAGTGGCCCCATGATCGCGCCCACATCGGGGTCGCTGTCGTGTTTGAGCGCGTTGAACAGGGCGTGTTTCTCGGCTTTCTGTTTCACGCGCTCGCGGAGTTCGTCATTCATTGGCTGTGACTTCTGGACGGCTCGGCAAAAACAGTGTGAATCGCTCCAGTTGAGTCCGGAACGTTTGAACCCCGGACACCCCGACACACAGCTGTGAGTCGTCGTCGCCTCTTTGGCTCGCTGTGTGGGCTCGTCTTCTTTCTTAACCTCGCTAGAATCGTCTTTGCGCCGTTGTTGGACGTATTCATCGCCGAGTTTGGCATCGGCGAGGCGACTGCCGGGTTGATCGTCACGCTGGCCTGGGTCGGCAGCGCGTCGCTGCGGCTACCGGCGGGCTGGCTGCTCACGAAGGTTCCACGGCACTATCTCGTCGTCGTCTCGGGGACGATCCTCGCGCTGTCGGCGGCGGCTGCTGGCGCGGCGGTGACCGTCCGTCAACTGATGGTCGGCGCGTTCTTCATGGGCACCGCCTCCGGCGTCTACTTTGTGTCGGCGAACCCGCTTTTGAGCGAGCTGTTTCCGGATCGTGTCGGACGCGTGATGGGGATTCACGGCGCGGCCAACCAGGTTGCCGCTGTCGCGGCCGCGCCGATAGTCGCTGTCTCATTGTGGATCGATTGGCGGTTCGCGCTGTGGGCGATCGCTGTTGGCACCGCCATCGTCACCGTCGTTACCGTGATCGCCGCCCGGCAGACGGAGATGCCCACGGCGGGCGAAAACGACCGCTCGCTGCTCGCGGGGGCGCGCTCTGAGTGGCGGATCATTCTTGCCGCCCTCGCTTTGGCCGGCGGTGCCGTCTTCGTCTGGCAGGGCGTGTTCAACTTTTATGAGCTGTACATGCAGTCCCGCGGGCTCTCGCCGAATGAGGCCTCAACGATGCTGACGATCGTGTTTGCCGCGGGTATCCCCGCATTTTTCCTCGCCGGTGAGTTGGCTGACGATCTGCCGTCGGTGCCGTTGTTGCTCGGAATCGTCGGCTCGTTTGGGGGGTGTCTGCTCTTGCTCGTCGCCGTCGACGGCGTAGTCGCCGTAGCGATCAGCTCCGCGCTGATCGGCTTTGTTATTCACGCGCTGTTTCCGGCGACCGACGCCTATATTCTGACCGCGCTGCCGGATTCAGCCCGTGGAAGCGCGTATGCCGTCTTCAGCTCCGCGTGGATGCTGTTGCAGTCAGGTGGTTCCTCAGCGGTGGGACGGCTTGTTGAGGCTGGTATAACGTACGATGCGATATTTTTTGTTGCTTCCATGTTTATGATGGCCTCAGTGCTTGTGCTCGGTGGAATTAAACAAATCGGAATGTTTCCTGGGAAATAACCAACACAGAACCTGTGAAACCGAATAACAGAAACTTCACCTCTGTGTTAAAATCAAAACGCCAAGTAGAATTCCAATTATTGAAGTAAGGATCGCAAATCCAGGAGATCCATCAGATGTGTTACCGCTTTCCTCTTTATTATCACCATTCTCATTCGTATCGGAATCAGGTTCAGATACAGGTGGTTCCGGATCGGTTTGTTCGACAGTAACCTCCAGTGAATCTGCATTTGCGGCATAACCAATGGTCTCGTTACCCATAGGTCCCCACCGAACCTGATACGGGATGCTAATTCGCGTACCCTCAAGCGACCTATCGTTGACATTTATCTCAAGCCTCATAGATTCCTGTCGTCCCGGAGAGACAGTCGTACGGGCAGTCTGTATTGCTGCATCACCACTTGTTACATCACTTGCCCCAGATATCGACATTCCATCTGGGAGTTTCGTGACGATTTCGGTTGATAATGACTTCTCGTTCTCATCGGGGTTCTGCACTGAGAAGGTAATGACCTCAGTGCTGCCTCCAACCTCCATCCGTTGGTTTGAGGATTGCTGAGAGACCGTGGGTAATGCGTTGAAATTACTTGAAGTAACATCCCACTCAACAACATCCGACTGTCCCGCCTCACCCTCTACCTCCATCTGAACCGTATACTCCCCGCGTTGCTCGAACTGATATGTCTCACGCAGACTGTTTATCTCGACCTCCTGCCGTGTTATGATATTATCCCCAATATAGAACCTGTATGTTGCCTGTGGAACCTCATCACTCGTTATCTCAGCGGTAAACGGCGTTCTTTCATCAGGACTTACTCCAACTTTTTTTTCCGGAGAGATGCGATCTAACTCAAACTCCGGATTATCGTATATCTCTGCTCTATCTCCGATTTCAAACGTCTGACTGTACCGATCTGTCTGTCCGGCTCTATCCTCAACCCTTAGCTCAACAGTATAGAGCTCAGATGTACTGAATGTTCTCGTCAACCGCCTATCAGCATCTTCAGGTTCACCGTTAATGAACCACTGATAATCAACGATCTCAACGTCAGGTGCTTCCGATGCTGATGCATCAAAAATGATACGTTCATCAAGTCCTGGTTCGCTAGGGTTGACACTAAAATCAGCTGTGGGAGGGTCAGCCTGTGGGGTAACTGATCTAAAGACAGTATCCGTGTTACCTCGGCTATCTGTGACCGTTAGTTGAACCTCGAATGTTTGTGCAGATTGAAATGTGTGGGTGAAGGTCTCGCCACTGGCACGTTGGATACCACGGGTCGTTTCATATTCCCACTGGTATCTGGTGTAACCGTCGGCTGGAACGACTGAGGGGGAGGCGTCAAAACGAACCTGCTCAAACGGCGCTGGCTGTATTGGTGATGTTCTAAACTCGGCCGTCGGTGTACCGGATTCTTGCTGTAGTGGTTCTGGTGTTGTTGCTACCGCTGTTTGTGTTGCAATAAGAGTACAACTTGCTGCTGACAGTACGATCATCAAACAGAATATTTGCTTCTTCAATCGCATGGGTGAACGTAAAGCCCCTGTGTAATAGTATCGAGGGTTTGTAGATTAACCAAATTACGCGATCAGTTATTCCGTATCGCCTGTGAGCTTAGATTTCAGCACGTATGCGGCTCCGCCGATCCCAGCTATCGCGCTTCCAATCCCAAGTCCTGGCGTGGCATCAAAGGATCCGGAAACCTCACTGTCTTGCTCTCCTTCCTCTTCTCCACTACCCTCGGGCGGATTCGGTTCCTCAACCTCGATGGTGCTTCGAATCCCTGTCTGTTGACGAGAATCTTCTCGGTTCCCTTCAAACCACAACTCGTAATCTGCGGTTACGGTCACCGTATCACCTGCTTCGGCCCCTGCTGTATTGACTTGACCCGAGATCCGTCTGATTTCGCCCGGACTAACCTCAAATGTTCCTTGTGCGATGTTACCGGCTGACTGGTCCCAATCAGCACCTCCACCCCACTGAAACCCGTTGTCGATAAATCGGAATACGAGATCAACCATGATCGTACAGTCCTCCGGAATCGTCGGGTCTGGACGGAAATTTGCTTCTACAACCGCCGGATCCTCGCTTGTGATCTTACTAGCCGGGGTGAAGATATTTGTAACATCCATATCGGGTGCCCCATCACAGGTGCTCCCGCTGGATTCTTCCTCTGTGGACTCCTCGTCGGTTGTTTCGTCCGTGGACTCCTCGTCGGTTGTTTCGTCCGTGGACTCCTCGTCGGTTGTTTCGTCCGTGGATTCCTCCTCAGTCTCGTTTTCTTGTCCTGCAGCAGGGACGGCTGCACCGGTGAGTGCGGCACCAGTGGCTACTCCTACAGCCGAGGCTTGCAGCATACTTCGACGGTTGATTACGGTATTATGATCTTTTGGCATGGTATTATAACCTGTCCTGACCGTCACACCCATCACTAATAATATTTTTCATGAGTATATGTCAGAAATATTTATTATCAAAACATAAGATTAGCTAACATCTGTATTTCAAATCTAGTTCTGCATTTTAATTCAACGAACTAATACAATCGCAGACTCTTTACGGACACAACTACAAATTTAAACAAATCTAGCCAAGTTACCTGCTGTCTAGCCATTCTTAACTCTCTCGTCGATACCTCCTTCATTCAGGAAAAGATTAATATTGATGGTTTGAGACACATAAATTGATGATTAAAACCGCGATTAGCCTCCTGTGGTCGTTCCTCAAACTCCCAATCACGCTAATCAGGCTGCCGTTCAGGATTTTTTCTGCGGTTGTTAGTTTTGTCATGTATATTCTTTTTGCTGCTATTATTGGTGTAGGTATCTATACATTTGTGTTATAATATCGAACCGATTCAACATTGGCGCAAAGTAATGGAGATGACATATATTGGAGTACAGAGATGATTGGTAGTATGCATTTGTATAAATATACTAAAATATATTGTACTAATAGAATGACATGATAGAGCATAGCAAATCAGTGTTTGTTGCTGACGATAAGATTATATAAACACATGCCAACAGTCATCCAAATGAGCCGACACTCAAGACGTACTGTCCTACGAGTTTCCGCGATGGGTGCCGTTGGGGCTGCGAGTATAACCACTGAGAGCAAAACGGTTAGTGCGGCCGCTGGCGATGAAGTCTGGAGTTACTTTGCTGGTGATAGAGTTAGGTCATCCCCAGTAGTGACGGATTCTTGGGTATACGTTGGTGATGATGGCGGAGCTATTCAGGCACTTAATAGAGCAAACTCACGTCGACGATGGGTATTTGACACGGATGGAGGTGTTACTTCCTCACCAGTCGTGGTTGATGGGTTGCTTTTCGCGGGGTGCCAAGATGGAACAATTTACGCAATCGGGATTGACTCTGGTGAAGAAGAGTGGTCAGTAAGTACTGGTAATAGCATTGACTCGTCACCGGTGGTGGTTGATGGAACCGTGTTTATCGGGAGTGATGATCAAAGCGTGTATGCGGTTGATGCAGCAACAGGAGAGGAACAGTGGACGTATGAGACGAACGGACGAGTCAAGTCGTCGCCCGTGGTGGTTGACGGGATGGTGTATGCCGGTAGTTACGACAACGCAGTGTACGCATTAGATGCCGAAACTGGGCGTGAAGAGTGGACATACCGAGCAAATGGTCGTATCGAAACGTCACAAACGGTTGCTAACGATACCGTTTATGCGACCAGTGCGGGCGGAAACATATATGCTATTGACGCGTCTTCAGGCGAAGAAAATTGGGTCTATGAGACTGAGTTTGGTGGACTAACTGCACCGACTATCTCCGGAAACGGCCCACCGGTTCGACCAACAGTATTTGTTCAGGATAGACTCGGAAACCTGTATGCGGTGAACGCAGGCCTTGGTGGATTACGGTGGAAAGTAAGCACGGAGCAAGCCTCACATGAGAGTGTAGTTACACCTGCGGTTGTCCAATCTACGGTGATATTTGGAAACAGCAGCGGAACATACGGTGTGGGTGTCGAATCAAATGATATAGATTGGAGTGCTGACAGCGAAATGACATCCGCGCCGATTATTGATGACGGAGACATGTACTATGGCAGCGGCTCCGATCTACTCGCAGCGGACGCTGGCTATTCATCATCGTCGGCCGATGATTCTCGGACACGACTAGCAACGCTTGGGCATCATACCGAGTGGGAATACGCTGGCCAGACAATCAGCTCTGAATCTGAAAGGCCGACTGATCCCGAAAATACAGAGAATACCACGACCGAAGGGAACACCACAACACCGGAGGGAGATGGGGAAACCAATGAGCTTGGTGAAGTAGACGTTGAACAAGTTGACGACGGTGAGACAGCAACAGAAACACAACCACAGACAGAAACGGAAAGTCAGACTGAGTCCGAGCAGTCATCCGGTCAATCAACCACCTCTGATGGTTCAGGCATTATTACCACAGCATTAGCTGGAACAGCTGGTGTCGGGTTGCTTCTTCTCGGCTGGTTGTACAAGTCGTTACGTTCCGAAAATGAATCCGTTGAGGATGTGGACACGTACGGAAACAAATCGGTTGAAGAAGAGTTAGACGGGGAGAGCACCGATAGAGAAGACTCCGATAAGGCCGACACAGATGAAAATGATTCAGACGGGGATAGCACACCCCCAGGTTACTAATCAATGTAAATTTGTCAGTTCATGGATAGACTGGTACATTGCTTCTATATAGCCCTAAATGGATTAATACACAGGTTTTAGTGGTCTTAATCGATGACAGTTAATTTAATCTATGTACTATTCGTGTTACCCTGCTCCTCGGCTGTCGGTGAGCTGATCGAACGAGGGTTTGCCTACGGAACGGTCTTTACGATCGCGGCGCTCGTGCTTGTCGCGACGGTCGTGGTGCTCGGTGGGCTTGAACGCGCTGGCCGGCTGCCGGCGTAGCTGTTAACGAAACGGTTCTGAACGTCTACGGCCAGAATGGTTAGGCAACCAACGACACCGGCGGCGCACGTCTGAATCTCACCGGCGTCGAACGCACAGCACAGAATGAGGGCACAACACGACGGCTACGCCGGAAAACGCACCCCTTGGCGAGATGGTTACTGGAACGCTTCGCCGACGACAGCGTCGCCGGTGTTATCGACATCGCTCTGAGTAAACTTGCGTTCGATCTCCTCGTACTGACGCTTGGTTTCCTCGGTCACGCTGGCCTGAACCTCGTCGAGGGCGTTCTCGAAGTGTTCCATCGTCACCCGGACGTTGCTGACGGAGTCGCCAACCTCCTCGCGGGGGACGCTGCCGATGAACTCCCGGCTGGCAGCCATCGAGGCCTCCCGGCAGACGGCTTCGATATCCGCACCGACGTAGCCATCTGTTTTCCGTGCGAGTTTGTCGAGGTCGACATCGTCGGCCAGCGGCTTGGCCTCGGTGTGCACCGCGAAGATCTTGCGGCGGGCCTCCTCGTCGGGAACCGGGACGTGGACGTGTCGATCCAGGCGGCCGGGCCGCAGCAGCGCGGAGTCGATCAGATCGGGTCGGTTCGAGGTGGCGATCACAACCACATCTTCCAGCGATTCGAGGCCGTCAAGCTCGGTCAGCAGCTGGCTGACCATGCGCTCGCCGACACCGGAGCCCTCGGAGTTTTGGCCGCGTTCGCCGGCGATCGAGTCGATCTCATCGAAAAACACCACCGTCGGGGCGTTCTCGCGGGCCTTACTGAAGACCTCTCGGATGCCTTTTTCGCTTTCGCCGACAAACTTGTTGAGGAGCTCTGGCCCTTTAATCGAGATGAAGTTCGATTCGGCCTCGTTGGCGACGGCTTTGGCGAGCAGTGTCTTGCCGGTTCCCGGCGGGCCGTAGAGCATGACGCCTTTTGCGGCGGCCATATCGAGCTCCTCGAAGACCTCGGGGTACTCAATCGGCCACTGGATCGTCTCGCGGAG
>P_A23_Liq_3_FmtDRAFT_1000174_pt1 | contig 14001 bp, 11 predicted proteins | sample PonA233FremontCA_FD_10237 | JGI IMG/M metagenome (IMG submission 10237)
ACCCGGAGCGGCGTCTCGGCTGTCAGTTCGTGGCGTCGCTGTCCACCGTCGACGACGGCGACTGCCGAGCCGTCCGGGACCACCGTCACCGGCGTCTCCGGGCCGACCACGAGCGGGCGAACACCCAGCGAGTGTGTCGCCAACGGAACGATCTGGACGGTCTCGCTGCGCTGTGGGTCGTGGACCGGTCCCCCGGCCGACAACGAGAGCCCGGTCGACCCGGTCGCCGTCGAGACGACGACCCCGTCGCCGTGGTAGGTGCCGACGTGTTCCGTCCCGACGAACACGTCGAGGCCCACCGTCTTCCGGTCGACCGGATCCGCCGGCGGCGGTGCGCGGACGACGACGTCGTTCAGTGCCGTCGCGGCGAGTTCCGGTGCCGTGACGGCCAGCCGCGACCGTCGCTCGATCCGCGCGTGTCCGCGGGTCGCCTCGGTGAGTGCACCGTCGATCCCGTCGACGGGGACGCGGACGAGGAACGCGAGCGTCCCCGTGTCGACTCCGAGCACCGGCACGTTCCGGGGTGCGAACTGCCGGATCGCCTGGAGGAGTGTCCCGTCGCCGCCGACGGACACCCCCAGAGTCGTCTCGTGGTCTCCCGACTCCGGCGGCGTCTCCCCGACCGGGACCGTCGTCACCCCGACGCCGCGGTCGGCGGCCCACGTTCGAATCCGGTCGACAGCGCGGCCACTGTCGGGACTGACGACGGCGACGATCCGGTCGGTCGTCGTCAGGCGTCTCGCGTGCACGGGCTGATCACGGCCAGAGTCCGCGAATCTCGTGTGCTTCGGCGACGCGTTGGAGCGCGACGACGTAGGCGGCGTCCCGCCAACTCACGCCGTGGCGTTCCCGCTCGTCGCGGACGGCACGCCACGCGGACAACACCTCCGCCTCTAGCTCCTCGTTGACGCGTTCCAACGACCACGTCCGGTGGTTCACGTCCTGGAGCCACTCGAAGTAGCTCACGGTGACCCCGCCGGCGTTGGCGAGGATGTCCGGCACGACCGGGATCGACCGCTCGGTGAGGATCTCGTCTGCGGCCGACGTGGTCGGTCCGTTCGCCCCCTCGATCACGAGGTCTGCGCGCACGTCGTCCGCGTTCGCGGCCGTCAGGACGTTCCCGAGTGCCGCCGGGATCAAGACGTCGACGTCGAGTTCGAGCAACGCCTCGTTGGAGACGACCTGTTCGGCGTGGTCGGTGACGGCCTCCGGCTCCTCGTCGTGGAGCGGGACGGACGCGGTGTCGATCCCGTCGGGGTCGTACATCGCGCCGTTCACGTCGCTGACCGCGACGACGGTCGCACCCCAGTCGTCGAGGAGGCGTGCGGCGTTGCCGCCGACGCTCCCGTACCCCTGGACTGCGACGGTCGTGTCCGCCAGTGGCCAGTCGTAGTGGTCACACATCGCCCGAGTGACGATGGCAACGCTCCGACCGGGGGCCTCCTCGCGGCCCTCGCTGCCGCCGACCAGCGGTGGCTTCCCCGTCACGACACCCGGTGCCGTCTCCCCCTCCTGCATGGAGTAGGCGTCCATGAACCACGCCATCGTCTGCGGGTCGGTCCCCATGTCGGGCGCGGGGATGTCCTCGTACGGGCCGATCACGTCGCGGATCTCCTGTGCGAACCGCCGCGTCAGCCGTTCCTTCTCGCCGGCGCTCAACTGCTTGGGGTTGACCGCGACACCGCCTTTCGCACCGCCGAACGGGAGATCCATCACCGCACACTTCCAGGTCATCCACATCCCGAGCCCGACACACTCGTCGCGTGTGACCTCGGGGTGGTACCGGAGCCCACCCTTGTGTGGCCCCCGGACGCTGTCGTGTTGGGCGCGGTAGCCGGTGAACACCTCGACGCTCCCGTCGTCGAGTTCGACAGGAATCGTCACCTCGTGGACCTGCTTGGGGTGGTTCAGCCGTTCGACGACGCTCGGATCGATGTCGACGTGTTCGGCGGCCCGCGAGAGCTGCCGACGGGCCGTCTGCAACATCGACTCGGTCTCGTCTGCCTCGTCGGCTCCACCCGTGCTGTCCGCCTCGACCGTCTCGTCGTGTGTCGTGTCTGTCGACGCCATCGTCACTCGATCGGTGTCCGTCGGTTCCGCATCGGATCACCACAGTCGGGACACTCCCCTGGGTTGTCCGTCGCTCGAACGATCGTTCCACAGCCGAAACACTCGTAGGCCGTCTCTGCGTCGGAGCGCTGATCTACGTCTCTCATTGGTCTCTGCGTCCCGGACCGGGACACGACTCGCCATGAGAGGGAGGGCCGGGTGTCGTTTGGCGTTCGATGTCCAACCCGCTCGCCCACGAGGGGTTGTCTATCGAACACCCCCCGACCGGAGCGGGGGGGCAGACTCCTCCTCGAACAGAGTGTCGAACAGCTTCCGTTGGACCGTCCTGACGTGGCGGTAGAACGCAGTCGAGGAGATGTCGAGCCGACTGGCGACCTCCTCGCCGGTGCTGCCCCGTGGGGACTCGAAGAACCCGGCGTAGTAGGCCGTCTGTGCCACCTCCAGTTGGCGGTCGGTGACGGTGTCGAGAAACTCGGAGGCGACGCCGTAGTCGACGTCGCGGTCGAGTCGCCGTTTGGCGTCGAGTGACACGCCGTCGAAACGCGTGCGGACGAACTCGGAGATCTCGCCGACGGTGACGCCGTCCGGCACGTCGACGACCACGCTCGCACCGTCTGCCGTCGCGGTGACACTCTGGAGGACGGCACCGTGGTCTGCCAGGCCGAGCGCGAAGAATGGCTCCGACAACCGGACGCGGACGACACCCCCGTGTTCGTCCTCGGTGACCACCTGTGCGTCGGTGACGACCACCAGCCGGTCGGCGGCCGCCGCGACGGTGCTCGTCAACGCTCGTTGGACGGAGACGAACACCTCGGTCCCGTCTTCCGTCTGTCGCGCGCGGCCACGGTACGTCAACTCCGGCGGTTCCGTCTCCCGCTCGCGGTCCGCCGGCGCACTGTCGGTCGCCGTTGCGACCTCGCGTGCGAGTCGCGTCAACGCGAACGTCGGGTCGGCGATCTCGTACTCCGTGCGGACGACCGTCGGCGAGACGAGCGCGTTCTTCCGTCCGATGCCGGCCAGTGCCGACGCGACCGTCTCACTCAACTCCTCCAGCACTGTCCGCGTGGTCTCGTCGAACGCCGCCTGCACGGTGCCGTACACGGTCAACACCCCGTGGACGACGTCGTTGTACACCAACGGGAGACTCACGGCCGACAGGAACTCGCGGGCCAACGCCTCTCGCCGCCACGGCTCGTCGCGGAGGTCGGACGCGACGTCCTCGACCACGACCGTCTCCCCGGTGGCCGCCGCCCGACTGCTCGGCTCGCCGTCGTCCGCGTCCAGCGAGACGGAGAGACTGTCGAGGTAGTCGCCGCCGCTCCCGCTCCACGCCCGTGGCTCGACGACCGTCTCTGCCGGGTCTGCCTGTCCGACCCAAGCGAACGCGAACTGCTCTCTGTCGGTCAACTGGTCACACACCGTCTGTTCGATCCCCCGCCGGGTCTCCGCGCTCACCAGCGCCTGGTCGATCTCCCTGATCGTCTCGTTGACGCGGTTCAGTTCGGAGAGCCGCGTGTTCTGGCGTGTGAGCTCCCGTTCCTGTTCCCGGAGGCGAGACTCGCGGGCTACGCGGTCGAGTGCGGCCTCCGCCGTCGCCGCGAACAGGTCGACGAGCTCTCTGGTGACGCCGTCGAACTCCCCGATCCGATCCGAGCCGACGACCGCGACGCCGTGGTCGCCCAACGGGACGAACGCCGCGCTCCGGAGGTCCGTCGCGCGGTTCTGGAGCCGGTCCGCGTCGTGGACATCGTCGAAGAACTGCGTGTCGCCCGTGACGAAGCTGCGTCCGACCAGTCCGTCGTCGCTGACCCGCAGACTCGACGGCGGGCCGTGGAGTGTCTGGAGGCGCTCGTCGTCCGCGACTAGCCGGAGGTGGTTGTCCGTCTCGTCGAACAGGTAGACACCACAGGCCTCGACACCGACGACTGCCTCGGTGTCGGCGACGATCTGGGCTGCGATCTCGCGGGTCGTCTCGGCGTACAACAGCTCTCGGGCCGTCGCCTGCAGCGCGGTGAGTGCCTCTTCGCGCCGTTTCCGTCTCGTGATGTCCCGACAGCTGAACAGGAGTGCGCCGTCGCTGACCGACACGGACCGGACGTTGACGAGGAGCGTGTGTTCGCGACCGGCCTTGTCCGTCGCGGTACACTCGATGTTCTTCAGGACACCCCGCTCGGCCAGCGCCTCGGCGTCGAACAGGTCCTCGCCGAGCAGTTCGTCGACCGTCCCCATCGCCTCGATCTCCGCGGCCGTGTAGCCGAAGATGAAGTGTGCGTTCGGGCAGACGTACGTGTACGCCCCGTCCTCGTCGGTCATCAACACCGTGTCGGTCATGTTGTTGAGCGTGAGCCGGTGGAGCCGCTCGGACGCCCGGAGGTCGCGTTCGAGCCCGACCCGGTCGGTGACGTCGACCCCCTCGACGACGATGGCGACGACGACTCCGGTCCCGTCGGTGACCGGCCTGATCGACAGCTCCAACAGGCGCTCGTCGTCGCCTCTCGGGCGGAACCCGACGACCAACTCCACGTACTCGCCGTCGCTCGCGCGCTCGACCGCGTCGCGCACGTCGGCACTCGTCTGTCCACCGTCGTTCCACCACTCGGGACACCACAGTTCTGTCTCGACGACATCCGACACAGTGCCGCCGACCGCGGCCAGCGCCGTCTCGTTGACGCGCCGCACCGTCCCGTCTGGGCGCAACACCCACGTCGCCGTCCGCGTGTCGTGGAAGATCGCGTCGAACTGGCGGGCGCGACGGCGGCGTGTCTCCTCTCGACGCGCCGTCCGGAGCCGTCGCTCCACCCGATCGAGGAGCGCTGTCACTGCCGGGTGCGTCGTCGACACCTGCTCGTCGTCCCAGTCCAACCGGACGTAGTCGTCGACGCCGGCTGCGGTGGCGGTGCTCGCGAGCCGTTCGCTCCCCGTGGCGGTCGCGAGCACGACCGGCGCGCTGTCGACCGCCTCGGTGAGCCGCTCGACGAGTGCCGGGCACCCCGTCTCTGCGGCCGTGGCAGCGGTGACGACACACTCGATCGACTCCGTCTGGATCGTCTCGACGGCCGCCGCCACGGTCTCGACACACCAGACGCTCCCTTCGCGGCCCCGGGCCGGTGGGTCGAGTGACCCGACCGCGGCTGCCAGTGTCTCCGTCCACTCCGGCGTCCCGACGACGAGAACGTCCGCGCTGGCGAGGAGGTCGACCGTCTCTGTCACACCCCCCGTACCCGACCGTCGCAGTTCAAGCTACTGTCTCTGGACGCTGGACGAGCAGGTCCGTCTACTCCCGGACGAGCAACCCCACCAGTGCGAGAATCGCGACCACCTGCGTCAGCTTGTCGGCGTAGCCGACGGCAGTGAAGTTCCCGGCCTTCACGACGTACCACAGTGGAATCTGGACGGCAGTGAACGGGATCGCCGCCGCGGTCAGCAGCCGACGCCGCCACCCCCAGAGGTAGAGCCCGACGCCCCCGAAGAATCCGAGACCGGCCAGTAACACCGGCGGTGCACTCTCGACGACGCCCGCGTAGAGGTGGAACACCCCCGTGAGCGCGAGCAGTCCGACTGTCGCCGCCTCCAGTGTCGAGAGTCCGGTTCCACCGAGCGTCGTCTGATCTCGTGTCGCCACGTGCGTGCAAAGGCGCGGATACAGAAAGAATTGTGGGTTATCCACATCGGTACTGCTCGGCCAGCAGAGGCGAGGGAAACGGGGAGGCGGCGCGAGCGGGCCGAGTAGACGGGCTGAAGAGTGTAGAAGGAGTACAGTTCTACGTGAGTACGACAGCGGCGAACGACGGAACTGGGTCGGGAGACGACGGGGAGACGGGACGGTCACCGTTGGCGGTTGCGGTGCCAGTGTTCGCGGTGGTAGTGACGTTCGCGGCAGTCGCGTACGGACTGCTCGTCTCGGTCGTCGACGTGCTAGTGAGCGCGCTAGCGTACCCGGTCGCGCCGACGGCCCCGTTCGTCGTCGTCACCGGCGCGATTCTCACGATCCCGGTGCTCGCGGTGACGACGCTCGTCACGACCCGCGTGGCTGGTGAGTGACGGACAGAGACGCCCGCGTCGTTCTGACTCCGACACCGGCTGTGTAGTTGTGGAAGAGTACCACAAATCCAGTCAGAGTGGCCCTGCGTCGCCAGCAGGGAGAGAATCTCCGACTAGAGAGCGAGAGGTGGGCGAAAGAATCGAGGCTAGCGCCCGAAACGGGAGGTGCGGCCCTGCGGTCTCTCCCACAGTATTGTAACACTCTCACAATTTTTAAGTAGTACCCGGTCCTACGCCCCAGTGGAGATGGACCCAGACGACTTTCCGACGCCAGATGTCGACGTTCCGTCGACCACGGCGACCGAGCTCAGACAGTCGATCACGGACGGCGACAGCGTGACCATTCTCGACACGCGGAGTGACTCTGACTTCGCGGAGTGGCACGTCGACGGGCCGAACGTCGAGATCGTGAACGTACCCTACTACGAGTTCCTCGGCGAGGAGGTCGACGAGGCGCTCCTCGACCGGGTGCCGGTCGGCGATCCGCTGGTAGTGTTGTGTGCGAAGGGCGGCGCGAGCGAGTACGTCGCCGGCGAGCTGATCGCGGCCGGCAGAGACACCGTCCACCTCGACGGTGGGATGGAGGCGTGGGCGCGCATCTACGAGCGCACGGCGATCGACGGCTACGACGGCCCGGGGACGGTCTACCAGTACCACCGCCCCTCTTCGGGCTGTCTGGGCTACCTCGTCGTCTCCGACGGCGAGGCGGCGGTGATCGACCCGTTGCGGTCGTTCACCGACCGGTACGCGGACGACGCCGCCGCGCTGGACGCAGAACTGGTGTACGCGTTGGACACGCACGTTCACGCGGACCACGTCAGTGGCGTTCGGGACCTGAACGAGACGGATGTCGCAGGTGTCGTCCCCGCCGAGGCCGTCCCGCGGGGGATCACCTACGACGACGAGGTGTCGACGGCTGCCGACGGCGACGTGTTCACCGTCGGCGACGTCGAGATCGGGACGATCCACACGCCCGGCCACACATCCGGGATGACCTCGTACCTCGTCGGCGACTCGCTGCTGGCGACGGGTGACGGGTTGTTCGTCGAGAGTGTCGCCCGGCCGGATCTCGAGGAGGGTGACGAGGGCGCGCCCGACGCGGCCCGACAGCTGTACGAGACCCTCCAGAACCGTATCCTCTCGCTCGACGACGACGTGTTGATCGGCGGCGCACACGTCAGTGACGCCGCAGAACCGGCCGCCGACGGGAGCTACACCGCGCCGATCGGCCGTCTCGTCGAGGAGATGGACGCGCTGACGTACGAGGAAGACCGGTTCGTCGAGACGGTGTTGGCCGACATGCCGCCCCGCCCGGCGAACTACGAGGCGATCATCGAGACCAATCTCGGCCAACAGGCGGTCGACGACGACGAGGCGTTCCGGCTGGAGCTCGGACCGAACAACTGCGCCGCCAGCCAGGGATCGATGGCCGGCGACTGAGGAGACCTGGCAGCTCTAACCCTCGGCTACTGTTCCAGAGTGCTAAATACAAGAAAAGCTCTGTCTCAGTCTGCGACGCGAGCGCCCGTCGGCTCGCCTGCGCGAAGTTCGCGAACGGAGCTGACGAGTAGTGCGGCTCCGACGATCACAGTGAGGCAAATCGCGCCACATAGACACAGTTCGAGTGCGAGAAGTGTGGTGCGACGGCGAACGCGGACTACGTCGGAGTGGAGAATGTTGGGTGATGGTACGTCCGTCGGGGCCTACAGTCGTCGCGGCGGACGGGTGACAGTCAACTCGCCCTGAACTCAGGAACGGCGACATCGAATCGGGTATTCGCCCCGTCCCTCTGGCCGAGGGAGAAGCCGAGTTCACTGACGAACCTCGCGCCACCGCGCGGGGCAGTTGACACTGGGCTCGAGGTGTGGTTCCCCCGCCAATCACGACCCGTCGTCGTCGACGTTTGTTCGACCTCACGGGCGTCTGCGGTGGTGCCGTGTCCACCCTTCCTGGGTTCGATCTGGGCTTCCTCGGGGTCGCGCTTGACTGGTTCGTACAGCTCTACAGGCGGTGCAAAGCGAGTGCCTCGGGGTCTCCGGAAGACGACGCAGATCGATCACCGATTCGACGGCAACGAGTCCGGCGGTGTCGTGAGCAGCGATCGAGGATGTCGACCGGGGTAGTCTCAGACCACTTCGGTTACTGCCTCGCGCAGGCTTAGTCCCTCGCCGACCATGTCACGGCGGTAGTGCATGTAGACCGCGCCGAGCGGTGGCTGGAGGATGTACGCCAGCGCGATGGGCAGGACCGCCTCCGCGGGCACCGACTCGGCGGCGACGACGACCGCGACGGCGATAGAGAGGTTACGCATGCTCGTCGCGTACACCAGCGCGACGCTCCGTTCGGTGTCGAGCAGTGTCCGCCCGAGTCCTGCGCCGACCGCGAGGATGACGGCGTAGAAGATCACTAGCGGGACGATGGTGCTGACGGAGGCGACCGGGTCGGCGAGGATACTCTGTGAGCGCATCGTCATGGCGATGAAGACGATGGACATCACGCCAACCGAGCTCAGGCCGCCGAACGTCGGCTTCAGTCGCTTGAACCCGTCTGACCCGTACTGCCGGAGCAGCAGGCGTCGCGTGAGGTTGCCGGCGATCATCGGAATCGCGACGACCTGTGCGAGTTGCTGGTACAGCGCGGTCGGGTCGAACGCGACCGAGGCGGGCACGAGCATCGAGAGGTACGCTGGCAGGACGGCGACGGCCGCGAGCAGGTTCACAGCCATCGCAACGAGTGCGACTTCGAGATCGCCGTCGGCAAGCCCAGTCCACGCAGCGGTCATCCCGGAGGTCGGAATGAGCGCGATGAAGTACAGCCCAACTGCGTAGGCTGGACTCCCCGGAAAGAATGTGCGCGCGAGGCCGACCGCGAGAAGCGGTGCGACGACGAAGTTTACGACGAGGCTCAATCCGACCGGTTTCGCGTGGCCGCGTATGTTCAACACCTCTCGTAAGTCGATGTTGATCATCATCGGGTATATCATCAAGAACAACACCGGAAGCACGGCGGCCTTCACGAGGCTCTTCGTTCCGGTGTCCGCGACCTGCCCGAATGCGAGGCCGGCGACGAGCGACCCGAGGACCACGTAGATGAGATTCTCTTTGACGGCGGTTAGAACGCTTCGGATCATGAGTGAAAAAATGTGTGTGAGTTGTGATCAGTCGTCGGCCGGGGCAGGCGTATCGGTCGCGGCCACCTCACTTGCGTTCAGCGTCTCGAAGGCCTCGGCGACGCCACTCCCGGCAATGTCGAGTGCCTCCTGCCAGGCGTCGGACGACTCGGGATCGTCGGGCGCGAGGCCGACCTGTTCGAGCATCTTCGGCAGGCTGACGTGGTAGATGCGCTGGGTCTCATCGCTGACCTGTTGAACGATGACGTTACACGGGAACAGCGTGGCGGCGTCGCCGCGAGTCTGCTCGGCGACAATCTTGCCGGCGTGCGGGTTTCCAATGCCGATAACACGAGTCGCCGGGAGTTCCTCGCCGGTGTGTTCGCGGATGTTCTCTGAGGGGGAGAACTCCGTTGGGGTGCCGAAGCCGGCGTCGGTAAACGCCGTTCGCACTCGCTCGACGGCGTCCTCGTGGTCGGTCTCGAGATAGGTCTCGCGGGCACCGAGGTCTGCGAACGATTCCTCGAACGTCGAGTCGCTGTCTGCCGACATGCATCTCTAGTATTGGCCGTTTTACACAAGAGTGTTTCGCCGACAATGGCCACTGTTGTCTTCGAGGTTACGATTGAGCCGACAAAAGGCCATAGAACCGCTCTAAGGGTGAGATCGTGTATTCTACACAATCTACACTGCGTCAGACCGGAGTATAGCATTGTAAGTTCTTTGGAATACTACTTGCGTACGACGGGTCCGAACCGGTAGAGCACGCACTGTCGGTGGTGTTCGATCGCTTCGCCCCCGAGGTGGTGACGGTCCTGTTCGTCTTCGACCCGACACCGAGACAGGGTACGACGCTCTCGACCCGTTCGAGACGGACACGGGACCACAACAGTTGGCGTCCGGCCGCGCTGGCGAAGTGTTCGCGGGCCTCGACGTGCCGGCTGACACAGAGACGACGGTCACCATCCTCGAACCCGCACAGACTACACTGACTCGACGTACCCCGCTCCTCCTCGGGAGCGTCGCCGAGAGGGTCGTCCGTCGGTCGCCGGTCCGGAGTCTACCGACGCCGTGTCGGAGAGCGGTCGGTTCTCCTCGACGGTCGTCCCGGTCGGGGTTGGGCGACCCCGCCGATGCGGACATCCCCACCGGCTCCGCTTCTGACGACGCTGGAACCCACCGAAGCCGAAAGTTTAGTCGTACCAAAAAGTCGGCAGTGGTCGGATCACTCATCGAGGCAGTTGTGACGGCAGTCGTCGAGGGGTGGATGGCAGTCGGGTTGTTCGTCGTCGGGTCGGTCGCGCTCGTCCGAGGGGCAGCCCTGTTCACCGATACTCGCGTCCTCCAGCGGTTCACAGGCGCTCGTCACGGCGGGCCAGTGGTGGGCGCACTGCTCGGACTGGTGCCGGGGTGTGGCGGGGCAGTGGTGGCCGTCACGCTGTACGGTCGCGATCGGATCGGGTTCGGCGTCGTCGTCGCGGCGTTGACGGCGACAGCCGGCGACGCTGCGTTCCTGTTGTTGTCGGTGTCGTTCCACATCGCAGTCGTCACGTACGCTGTCGCTGGCGTCGTCGGTGTTCTCCTCGGCGTCGTGATCAAGCGGGTTGGCGCGACACGCGCGGCGAGAGTGGGGTCTCCCCCGGAGAGACAGTCAGCCTGTGCCGACGGTGACTGCGTCGGCCGGAACCTGACGACGGTCGGTGCTGGGCGTTCGTCGGGGACAGTCCTCTGGACCATGGCCACGGTGTCGTGGTGGCTCGCGGTGGCGGGCGGTCTCGCAGTGAGCGCCGGTGTGTGGCCGGCTAGAGTCGGCGTGGGCGGCCGCCATCTCGTGGCAGGAGTCGGTGTAGTAGCCTCACTGGTAATCGTCGCAATACCGGACCGCTGGCGCGTGTTGCGAAACGGTGCCGCGAAACTTCCGGGTGCTACGGCCGTCACTGTGAGTCCAATCGTCTTGTGGGTGGTCGCGGCGCTGACGGTCACGGAGCTGTCCGTCTCGGGGGTCTCCGTCGGAGGAGTAGCCGCGACTGTCGGTTCCGGAGTAGTCGCCCCCGTCTTCGGCGGGCTGTTGGGAGTGATCCCGGGTTGTGGCATCCACATTGGGTTCGTCGGCCTGTACGCCGACGGCGGAGTATCGTGGCCCGCGCTGGTGGCGAATACGATTAGTCAGGACGGTGACGCTCTGTTTCCCCTCTTCGCGATCAACCGCCGGCGAGCTCTCGTCGCGACGGCCTACACTGCACTCGCCGGGGTGGCTGTCGGCCTCCTCGCTGTCGTTGTCGCTCCCGACATTTCGACCGTCGTCGGGGGACCGACGGCGTAAAGCTGCCCCCCGGAAGCGACACGTGTCGACAGACGCTGGAAACGAGTAGACAGCCGAGACCGTGCGCGAACGCCACACTGATTTCCTGAAGTACCTCGGGGGCAACCCCCGAGGCTTCACCGTTTTGGGTCGGCACCGCACCCGCAGGTGAATTTAATTTTTCTATGTTCTATAAATAAGGACGGTTGGAATTCACGCCCGAACACTCGTTGTGTCCGTGGGGGTCGGTCGCTCTACCACGACCCGACAACTCCCGTTCCACCGGGCCGAACAACTGTGCTGCTAGCCAAGGGCTGATGGCCGGCGACTGAGGCGACTCGGGAGTTCTGACTGTCGACTCTTTTATAATCTAGTTGGAGTAAAATAAAATCTGCCTCAGTCGGCGGCGCGACCGGCGTCCGTCCGTTCGTCCGCACGGAGTTCCCGGACGGAGCTGACGACGATCGCCCCACTGACGAGCAGTGCGGCCCCGACGATCACGACGAGCGCGACCGTGTCCAACACGGGCACGTCGATCACGCCACCGATCTGGCGGATCGCGACTGCGACGGCACCGAGCAACAGCATCACCCCGAAGTACACCTGGATGTCGTCTTCCTCGACGACGCTCGTCGCGGCGGCACCCAGCCGAGCACCCAGCGCCGACCCGCTCAGCAGTGGGACGACGATCGTCAGATCGACCGCGCCGTCGAGCGCGTACAGGAAGCTCCCGATCCCGCCGGAGAACACGATCTCGAACAGGTCCGTCCCGACGGCGACCGGCACCGGAACCCCGACCAGGTAGAACAACGCCGGCATCCTGATGAACCCGCCGCCGACGCCGAGGAACCCCGACAGGAGCCCCGTCGCGAACGCGACGAACAACACCATCCACAACGAGACGACGACCCCGCCGCGCAGCTCCAACATGGGCGGGATACGGTACGACTGGATCTTCTGGGCAATCGGTGGGAGTTCCCTGTCGTCGGACACTTCTGCATCCTCGTCTGGACCGAACCCACCGCTGCCGTCACCGAGCGCGCGGTGAGTGATGAACACCCCGATCCCGCCGAGGAGAGCGACGTACGACACGTTGACGACGACGTTCGCCAGCCCGACGCGTTGGAGCCAGTGGAGCCCGATCTTCCCGACCTCGATCCCGGCGGTCGTGCCGACGATCATCGAGACGCCCAGCTTGTAGTCGACCTGTCCCAGATCGCGGTGTTTCAGCGTCGCGATCACCGACGTTCCGAACACGAACGCCAGCCCGGAGGCGACCGCCACGTCCGTCTCGTACCCCATCACGAGCAGTGCGGGCGTGACGAGGAACGACCCACCCATCCCGAAGAACCCGAACAGGAGGCCGACGAGGAGCCCGAACCCGGCGAAGGTGCCGAGCAGACTCACGGCGACGCCGAACAGTTCCATGCTACCGACCCTCCAGCTTGCGTGTCAGCCACGGTCCGGCCACTCGCTCCAACGCGCCGTAGCCGACGTACAACGACAGTGCCTCGACGAGCACTGCGCCGATAACGACACCCGCCCGTGTCGCCACAGCCGACTCAACACCCAACATCGTTCCCCCGTTCGACCGCGACGACAGTATTGTCAGTTCGCTGCATATCTGTCTGTTAGTTCGAAACCCCATAACAGTGTTGGACTTTTCGCACAATACTATATTCTCGTGCCTGATAGATAGCCTCGCGTAAGTTATCGAGTCGTTATCGGGGGGACGACAGGTCGCCGGCTCGGCTGTCGTGTAGACGTGTGACTCCCGTCGCTCGCGGCGCGCGCGCTCTGGTGTCGGGAACCGAACAGTCGGCGGTTACACGGGTGTGTAGAGCCGTGTGCGACTACCGAAAAACTGAGGTCACGACGGCCGAGGCGTCGCCTGCAGGTGAGTGGTCCGAGAGAACTGTGTCGCGGGGCCTCAGACGAGCAACTGAATGTCCGCTTCGGCCATCTCCTGAAACGCGGTCGCAGCGCCCACGCCGGTCGTGACGCCCTCGAAGAACTCCGCCTCGTCGTAGTCGAACAGCTCCATCGTCATCTGACACGCCTGCAGGTCGACACCGGTGTCCAACGAGGTCTGGATCAACTCCTCGACGCTCGCGACGTTCTCGTCGTCGATCTTCTGGCGCATCAGCCGGCTCGTCACCGCGTCCATCCCGGGTAACGCCGCGACGGCGTTGGGGACCGAGAGGTTCGGGTTGCCGACCGCCGACAACGAGAGGTCACTCGCGTGGTCCTCGTGGAGAATCTCCAACCCCCAGAATGTGTGGAAGACGGTCACGTCGTAGCCGAACGCCGCCGCCGTCGACGCGAGGATCAACGGTGGGTACGCCATGTCGAGGGTACCCTGCGTGGCGACGATCACCATCTTGTCCTCGGTCTGTGCGGCCGCGACGTCCTCGCCGAGTTCCGACAACTCCTCCTCCAACTCGGCGACACGAGCCACAAGCTCCGCTCGACTCGGCTC
>P_A23_Liq_3_FmtDRAFT_1000175_pt1 | contig 13915 bp, 17 predicted proteins | sample PonA233FremontCA_FD_10237 | JGI IMG/M metagenome (IMG submission 10237)
AAGCCGGAGGAGGGAATTGAACCCTCGGCCTAATCCTTACGAAGGATTCGCTCTGCCAGGCTGAGCTACTCCGGCACGCCGTCACCGGCTACTTTTTCGTAGCGTGATTGCAGAAATAAGGGTTGCGAAACAGCCGCCGCGCCGTCGGTGGCCTGCCGCCGATCAGTCGTCGCCCATCGCGTCGACGATCTCAACCTCGCCGTCCTCAACGGTCACGTTAATCAGTGTTTTGACATGGTGATCAGTCTCATCGAGCTCGTTGTGGCCGGCCTTCTTGATCACCGCTACCACATCGGCGATCTCGGTGCCGATCTCGGTGAGGGCATCGAGAATCGCCGCCATCGTTCCACCAGTCGACAGCACGTCGTCGAGGACGAGCACGCGGTCGCCCGGCTCCACATCGTTGATGAACATCTCACCCTCGGAGTAGCCGGTCTGTTTCGACAGCGACACCTCGCCGTCCAGCCCGTAGGAGCGTTTCCGGATGACAACCAGCGGGATGTCGGTCATCAGCGAAACGGCCGTCGAGATGTGAATGCCCATCGCGGCGGGCGTAACGATCTTATCGACGTTTTCGATCTCGGCTTTGCGGATAATCCGGATGACGATCTCCCGCAGCAGCTCGGGGCGCAACATCGGCACCCCATCGCTGATCGGGTGGACAAAATACTCGTAGTCACCCTTTTCGATGATCGGTGCGTCGAGAAGCGACTGCCGCAAGCGATCCATACCCCCTCTTTGGTAGCCGAGACCTAAAGATGACGATCCCGACAGCACAAGGGGACACAGGCGACACGGCACGAGCGAACCGCCCCATCGAAGCCGTTAACAGCCAGCCAGTCAAAATCCGAGTATGCAACATCTCATCGTCACCGGCGATCCCGGGATCCGCAAGGGTGCAAAGATCAACTACGATGGGCGCGAGCAGATCTGTTTTTCGATCCAACGCCAAGGCGACTGGCACGGCCCCGACGACGTGCAGCTGTGGTGTACGATCGGTACCGAAGACGAACACGAAACCTTCCAAAAGCGGGAGTACGTCCCCAACTGGCTCGATGTCGACACCATCGACGCCGATTCCCTTGACGTGATTCAGGCTGACAACGAACTCTCCGTCTAACGCCTGTCAGGCGGTGGTTCCAAACATCCCGGCGAGATCCATCGCCCGCTCGACGACAAACACCTTTGCCTTGTCGACCGTTCCCACACCTTCGATCGTGATCTCACCGCTGTCGTAGGCCTGGTTGAAGTCGGCTACCGGATCGGTGGCGGTGTACAGCGAACACGCCGTCTCCCGGTCGGTCTCAACGATCATGTTCGGATCGTCGGTTTCGCCGAGTTCGACCGACGTGATCTCCAAGGAGCCGTCAGCCTGCAGGGTGTAGTACTCCTGCGTCGCGTTCTCGATCCGGAGTTCGGTGGTGTTGGATGCGGCCACCGAGCCGACCATCGACGGGACGGCGTCAGTGTTGTTGTTGTAAAACGCGACGACCTGATCGATCTGTACCGCACCGGTCTCGTCGCCACAGGTGATCGGCGGGTTCGACTGCGCGCCGACCGGCCCGGTCGCCCCGGCAAGAAGCCCAACGGCAACCAGCAGCGTCACAAGCAGTGGTCGGTGCATACAGTATCATGTGGCTGCGGTCGTAACTATATTATGTCGCCGCATCGGTCGGTTGGGTGAATGCGTACGGCTGGTATACCTCATCCATTCAGGCAAACCGGTTCGCCCCCGGTCGACACGTGGGTTAGGTCGTGAGGTCGCCGTCGATATACTTCTCGGTGAGCGAGTCAGCCTCGGTGACAGAGCCGTACTCCGCGAACCGTGCATAAAGAATCCAGTAGTAGCCCGGGCTGTGGGCATCATCGGCCTCCGGAAGGTTCTGGATGGTCTTGACGATCGGGTCGATGCTTTCGACCAGCTCGTCGGCATCCAACTCGCCGGTGATGCCGCCGGCCGCATCGCGGTAGGCGGTGGCCAGCTTTTCGGTGGCGATCACACCGAAGTACGCAAAATCAACCTCCGGCCGTTTGTCGGTGTCGACGTAGTCCTCAAAGACTGGTTCGTACTCCTCGGGATCAAGAAAGTCGGCAGGGGCGTACCGCGCGCAGTGACGACAGAGCGTTGCGATATTGTCTGGCTCATCGCTGCCACCGGCCGCCGGCGGGACAATATGGTGCGCAACCGACTCCTCGGAGGGGATCTGGTGGCCGCACTTCTCACAGGCGACCAGAGCAGTGTCATGTGTAGTGCTATCAGTCCCCGCAGGCATACTCATCGGTAGGATGTCCGTGTATTTAGTTATACCTGGACAATAGATCACACACTCTTGATCGTCGAGACACCACTCCGGCAGTGTGGTCGACCGCTGTCAGGTGGATAACCGAAACAGCGGGGCAACTACCGAGACAGCATCCACAGAAATCCGATGACAGCGATGACGATGACGACGACGATAACCCCTGTGAAGGCGACGATCTCCTGTGTTGCCGCCGGGGTCGCTGACTCACCGATCATACGATGGCCAACAGTCGGGGTGGATAAAACTGTGTGGCACGCGGCAGCTGAACGCAACTATCGTGTCGAACTGCCGACGCTGGTAGACGATGCTGCTGTAACGACCGACGATGGCAACTAGCAGAAACGACAACAACTGACGCTGAGGAGGTATCAAAACAGCCGAAACGGCACCGCATCAGAAAAGGCGTCGAGTGGTGTCTCGGTTCTCAGTGTTGAAGCCTGTGAGTGTGTGTCAGTTAGACAGTTTCACAGGCTGTATCTGTATCCAACAGCGATTTGCGTATAACTCTGTCCCACAAGTTATCACAGTTGATTTGTAGAGAGATCCGACCGTGTCCGTAGCGCACCGGGGAGGCCTGTTCAGCCGCATGACTGGGGCGGTAGATAGCAATCTAACAAAAGTGACGCAGACGCGACAATTAGGATAGCAACGTCTCAGCAGGTAGTATGAAAACTGTCAGCAAACCTCATCCGGCATACAATTGAACTGCCCACCTGGTGCCTGAAATAGTGTTTACCATGTTCAGCACTGAGAACCGAGACACCAGATGGACGAATACAGATACGAGAGAGCATGATTTAAACGTAACGCGTGTCGGCCGGAGTGTCGTCGTTTCAGTCGGCTACTGATAGGCGGATGATATTCCGCTTATTTATTATTTTTTCCAAAAGAGATTAGCGTATACTATCTCATGCGGTATAGTATCTTGTTTTGTGATGCTTTTCTATATTTAATGTAATTTTGTCCAATTGTGTTCCTGTCAACCAGCAAAAAATACAGTATTAAATGTGTAGCACAGAGTGCGCATGTATATGTCTCGCTATGCGAGCGCGGGTGACGTGCACACTGCACCACGTTGCTCTCATCCAACAGGTGGAGGATCAATCGATGACTAACAGCATGACAGCTACCGAGTCTCTCTCACGACGCGAAAAACAGGTCCTCGAAACCGCCACAGCACGACCGGAGCTGACCGCCGCCGAGATCGCCGCCGAAACCGGCCATATCGTCCCAACGGTTCGTGACATCTTAGAGGCCCATGATGATGCCATCGAGCGCCCGGAGGATCAGCCGGCAACCACCAGCAAGCCGGTCGATTCGGCATCGTTCAACGAGACCGAACAGGCCGTTCTTGAGACGGCGTTGCGAAATCCTAGCGCGACAAACCGGGAGATCGCCGCCCGTGTCAACACCCATGTCGGAGTGGTGCGGGATATCCGCACCGAGCACGAGGCGATCGCAACACTGCCCGGTAGCGAAACGCCGCCAGCCGAGGCGGACGAGTCGGCGATGGAGTTCGATCAGGAGTTGCTCTCGTCGGCCCAAGAGGAGATCCTCGCGCTGGCCAGGGAGGATCCAACGCTGACAAACGCGGAGATCGCCGACCAAACCGACAGTCGCCTCCCCTTAGTTCGAGACACGATCGCCGCCCACGGCCCCGAGATGACGACACGACGCCGGGGTGGGGGTGGACCCACGCCAACCGATTCGGCATCGTTCAACGAGACCGAACAGGCCGTTCTTGAGGCAGCATTACAGAACCCGGCGGTAACCAACAAGGAGATCGCAGCCCGCGTCGACACCCACGTTGGAATGGTACGGGATATCCGGGCTGAGTACGAGGATACCGCGACACTCCCGGAGGGTCACAACGGCGAAACACCGGCGTCGACAGCCGATGGCGAGCCAACCACCGACGGGGAAGAACTCTCGGAGACCCAACATGCGATCCTCGAAGTCGCTGCCGAAAGCTCCGCACGGACGTACGCCGATATCGCCGAACAGACCGGTGCGCGGCTCCCGCTGGTCAGAGACACACTCGAAGCATACGATCCCGACGAGGTGATCGGGGCGACAACAGGCGACGCGACCGAATCGTCGGGAGAGCTTTCAGAGATCCAGCGGACGATCGTCGAACACGCCGCAGCAAACCCGGAGCAAACTTACGCCGAGATCGCCGCCGAGACCGACACCCGGCTTACACTTGTTAGAGACACCCTCGAAGCCCACGGCGAGAAGGAAGTCTAACGCGTTCCGAATCCTTTTGCCGGTCGCTCACCCTCATCAGGCTAATGACCGAGATTATCGACGGTAACACCGTCGCAGGCGATATCCGCGAGGAGATCAGCGGCTGTGTCGAAACACTTCAAGACGGCGGCGTAACCCCCGGGCTGGCGACCGTGCTGATGAGCGATGATCCCGCCAGCGAGACCTACGTCTCGATGAAACAACAGGACTGTGAGGAGGTCGGGATCAACGGAATCCACGTCGAGATCGACCCAGAAGCCCCGAGCGAGGAGCTGTTTGAGACGATCGATCGGCTCAACGACGACCCCGAGGTGCACGGGGTCTTGGTGCAGTTGCCGGTGCCCGACCACGTCGACAAACGCGCGGTCATCCGGGCGATCGACCCCGCAAAGGATGTCGACGGCTTTCATCCGGAAAACGTCGGTCGGCTTGTTGCCGGCGACGCCCGATTCAAACCCTGCACGCCACACGGCGTCCAGAAGCTGTTAGAAGCCTACGATATCGACACCGAGGGTGCCGACGCCGTCGTTGTCGGCCGCTCGGATATCGTCGGCAAACCGATCGCAAACCTGCTGATCCAGAAAGCCCCACAAGGGAACGCGACGACAACGGTCTGTCACTCCCGCACCGACGACCTGGCGGCAAAAACAGGGAAGGCGGATCTCGTTATCGCCGCCGCGGGCGTCCCGGAGTTTATCGATGGCTCAATGCTGAAAGAAGGTGCGACCGTCATCGATGTAGGGATCAACCGTGTCGACGCCGACACCGAGAAGGGGTACAAGCTCGTCGGCGATGTCGACTACGAGAGTGCCGAGGCCGTTGCCGGCGCGATCACACCTGTCCCTGGCGGTGTCGGCCCGATGACACGAGCGATGTTACTGTACAACACGGTTGCCGCCGCAAGCGACCACCACGACATCGAGGTCGACCTCCCGTAGTCAGTGCCGGAACAGATAGACAGCGTCGTCCTGGTTGAGGAGGCAGAACCGCGCGCCATCGTTTTCCGGAAACTGCTGATCGCGGCCGCGAAGAATGAACAGCCGATCAAAGACGGCCGCACAGACCGGACAGGAAACGTCATCACGGTTGTCGTACAGCCCGGTGTCGCTGCTCTCTCTGAGCTGTTTCATCCGATGGCGGTGATCGTGGATATCGAACGGCTCCGGCATGGGTAGCGCAAGGAACGAAGGGGGTTTGGGTGTTATGCTTGATCCAATCGGGTGAGACGGTCGCGGGCGGCCGAAAGGGCGTCGGCATCACCCGTCCGAAGATACCGGCCGACGGCGCGGGCAGCCTCAACGAGGTCGGTCGCAACCGCCGGCTCAACATCGCCCTGGAGGGCGTTGAGACGGTTGATATGATCCCGGAGTTGGCTGAGAGCCGTTGCTGCCGCCTCATCCGGTGTCTCGTCCAGCCAGGTGCGGAGATCACGGCAGTAGGCATCGACAGCGTCGGCGGCGGCCGACCCCCAAGCCGCCCGAAGATCGCTCGGCACGTCGGACGCGGTGCTTGTCATCCCCTCCTGCTCGGTGGCATTGCCCTTAGCGCGTTCATCGGCGTCAATCAGGGTTTCGTATAGCGATAACAGGTATAATTCGGCATCTGCGGTTGGATCACGACGACGAGCAAGAATGTCGAGGGTGTGCAACAGCGTGTGGGCCGTAAGAAACCGATCGTCAAGCGGCCGGAGCTCACCGCCGCTGATGAACCCCCGCTTGCGGGTGTACTCACGGAGCACCCCCTTGAGATCGTCGGCGTACTCCGAGATCGATCCCTCGGCGATCCGGTCACGAAACGACGCAAGCGGGAGCGCGGCCGGCGCGTCGGTGTGGAGCTGCCGTTCCTCGTCGTCGCCGGTGCTACGGAGCGAGCCACAGCTTGGACAGGCGATACTTCCCGTCTCGTAGTACGACCACTCGGTGGAACAGGCCTGACAGACACGCTGACCGCGGATCTTCATGATTGGTGTTACCGACGCTGATAAATAGTGGTTCGGGAGCAACAGCGAGGCGTGTTGGTTGACCAACATAACCGCCGGAAAGCGACCCGAACCGTTCGTTGATCGGCCGTCACATACAGCGACGCAAAAGCGAACCAACAGATAGCAGCAGTAACATGCGAGCGATGATCTGACGGCTTGAGGGTTATCACACCGATATATCGCGTTTCCCTGTGCTGAGTCGATATATTTATTTGAATAAAAGAATAACAACAGAACGAACATTACAATGTACGACCTCACAGGGTTTCAGCGAGATCTGCTGTACGTGATCGCCGGTCTCGACGAGCCACATGGCCTAGCGATCAAGGATGAGCTCGAATCGTATTACGAAAAGGAGATCCACCACGGCCGGCTCTACCCGAACCTCGATACCCTCGTCGACAAAGGGCTCGTCGAGAAGGGCCAACGCGACCGCCGCACCAACTTCTATACGCTCACCCGTCGCGGCAGCCGCGAGATCGATGCCCGCGCGGAGTGGGAATCCCAGTATCTCGACGCGTAACCGCTCGACGATACCCTGTTTTTCGGTCAGCGTGTATCGGCTGACTCGTTGTCGGTCGATACCGGCGGATGGGTTGTCGACGAGTCGACGGAGACGTCATCGGTGAATCGCCGGAGCGTCGCCTGGGCGTCGTGAGTCGTCGACGACGATCCGAGATCCAGCGACGGGACGACAACCATCGCAAACTGGACAACCACGACCAGCAGGGCCGGCATGAGAAAAAGGCCATACCAGCCGAAAAACAGCGGCCCGAGGATGTAGGCGAGCATGAGCGAGCCGATATGAATATTCTTTCCGGAAACGTAGGGGCGCAGGAGAAAATCCGGGATCGAGTCGACGACGATGACCGAGACAACCGCAAAGAGCACCACGAACCACAGGCTCTCACCGCCGGCGGTCAACACGCCACGAACGGCCATATAGAGGGCCACCGGAACGTAGATGATCTTCATGCCGACAATCGGGATCAGACTTGCTGCACCGGCAAGCAGGCCGACGAGGGCGGCCGCCGGGATGGCTGTCCCCGCGGGCGCAAACACGTTCAACACCGAGTAGGCGATCACCGCGATAGTGCCGGTGATGATCGCGTTGAGGATGTTCCCGAAAAAGATGCTGCTCAGATCGCGGTCGACGGCCTGCAGGAACTCCTCGAGGGTCGTCCGGCGGCTATCAAAGTTGGTATGAACCCACCGGGCAAGCCGGTCGTCATCCCGGAGCAGATAGAAGGCGAAGACGACGATCGCAAGCAGGTTGATGAGGATGACTCCGAGCGTTGTCGCCGTCTCGGCGATCGACACCACGGAGTCAAGGATCGAGCCGGAGAGCGCCCCGGTCAGCAACTCCCGAGCATCCGGCGAGAACAGAAACGAGGGATCGGTCAGCCGGCTGTAGGTTGCAGGATCAAGCCCGATCTGTTGGGGGCTAAACGCCACCACATCGGTCAGCCGTCGGAGTTCACGGGACACAATGAGCAGCGCGTAGCCGACCAGCAGAAACATCGGCAACACAAGCGTGATAATCGAGAGGCCGGCGGCGAGGGTGGGATGGCCAACCTGATCGACCAGCCGGCGGTAGACCGGTCGGGCGGCGTAGTAGACGAACAGCCCGACAACGACGAGCCCGATAAATGAGCGGAGGATGTAGCCGACCACCCCCAGCAGAACGATCCCGGTGAGGAGCCACAACGGGTGGTTGCGAACGACAGAGCGGAGGGCCATATTAACGTCACCGTGAGGCCGCAAAAAAAGAATATCGGCTCAACAACCAACCGGCAGACACAAAAGCGAATCCGCCACCCGGATGAACAAGGCAAAACGCCACATCAGCAGACGCCAGCCGCCGGGACAGCACGATCACGCTCAAGCGGAACACAGCCAGTATCAATAATAAAAATTTGAGCGAGAGATACTTATACCTGCACTCCCTTCTCTCAGGTAGTCCCTTGATTTACTCAAGGCGACTACCCCCCGAACAGGTGTGGAAGTTCCCCCGACTTCCCTTCCTTTCACCGCAATCAACACATAAGAGCAGCAGCACTGTCTGTTATCGGCGATTATCACACAAGAACAACAGCACCGTCTGTTATCGGCAATCACCGCACAAGAGCAGCAGCACCATCTGTTATCAATGCCAGTGACCGACAGCTAACAAAGCCGCCGTTTGGTGCTATTCTGATACGGCAGAAGACGCGTATTCCAGCCGGTGCCGGTTTCGTCGGCTCATAAAGGAAAAGGCGACATTGGCCCCCCTTTGACCCCGCTACCCCACTGGCATGGTGGTAGCACTGCAATCAGAGTATTATATCTCCAGCAATATTATAATTTCGGTCGTGAAGCAACATCCACGCTACGTAGAACATCACCCCTAAGCCGCCCGACAACCGATTCCTGCCAATGAGCGAGCCCGATAAAAACGGGGAGCTAGCGGCCCTCCCGGACGACCTCGCCAGGGTGCAAACGGCGTTGATCGAGTGGTATGAGGCCGACCATCGGGAGCATCCGTGGCGGGAGACCGACGATCCCTACGCGATCCTCGTTTCGGAGATCATGAGCCAGCAGACCCAGTTGGAGCGCGTCGTCGACGCATGGCGGGATTTTCTCGACCGCTGGTCGACCGTTGAGTCGCTAGCAGAGGCCGCCCGCGGCGACGTGGTCTCATTTTGGAGCACCCACAGCCTCGGCTACAACAACCGCGCGAAATACCTCCATGAAGCCGCCGGCCAGATCGTCACCGATTACGACGGTGAGTTTCCCGAGACACCAGCGGAGCTACAGGAGTTGATGGGGGTCGGCCCCTACACCGCCAACGCCGTCGCCTCGTTTGCGTTCAACAACGGCGACGCCGTCGTCGACACCAACGTCAAGCGTGTGCTGTATCGCGCCTTCGGGGTTCCTGATGACGACAACGAATTTGAACGCGTTGCCAACGACCTCATGCCGCCAAACGAGTCGCGGGTGTGGAACAACGCGATCATGGAGCTCGGCGGGGTCGCCTGCGGGAAAACGCCGCGGTGTGATGTGGCCGGCTGTCCGTTTCGTGAGTGGTGTCAGGCCTACAAAACGGGCGATTTCACCGCACCGGACGTGCCGAGCCAGCCGAGCTTCGAGGGGAGCCGCCGACAGTTCCGCGGCCGGGTGATCAAGACGCTCGGGGAGTACGATACCCTCCCGCTGTCAGAGCTTGGGCCACGAGTACGGGTCGATTACGGCGGTGACACCGGCCGTGAGTGGCTCCGCGAACTGGTCGGCGATCTCGCCGACGACGGGCTCATCGCTGTCGATGACTCCGGCGACGAAATCCGCGTCAGCCTCCGAGAGTGAACCGCCCAAACTAAACGGACAGACAAAACGTTTCCCACCATGGCCCTGTTGCCCACGGGCACCGAGCTGCTCGTCGTCCTCTTTGCGTTCATCACGCTGCTCGGCGACGCGTGGTTCCTTCTTGTTGGACTCTCGATCTGCTATTGGGTCGGCCCGCGGCTCGGCGAGGACACCCGCCCGGCTGCGGCGACCGTTATCGGCGTGGCGACGCTGGCGTTGGCGGCTGTTCTCGCGCTCAAAAGCTACACCGCGATCCCACGGCCGGCGGCAACCCCGATCGATCCTGCGGGGCTACCCCGTGGGCTCGCTGCCTTCGTCGCCGGCGAACTCGACTCGACAGGGTTTGCGCTTCCGAGCGGCCACGCCACGAGTGCGACCGCCGTCTACGGCGGCTTAGGGACGTTGTTAACGGTTGGGCGTCGCAGATTGCGGTATCCGGCTGCCGGCGTGTTGATCCTGCTTATCAGTAGCTCCCGTGTCATCCTGCAGGTTCACTACGTCCGTGATATCGTCGCCGGGATCGCCCTCGGTGCGGTGTTGATCGCCGTCTCACGATGGCTCGCCGGAGCGGAATCGACACCGCGGGTCGACCGTGTGTTCCTGTGTGCCGGCGTTGTCTCGCTTGTCGGCCTCGGCGTTGCGCTCGCCGGCGGCCACACAGAGGAGGTGCGACACGCGGCGATCGGTGTCGGTACCGCCGCGGGTGGGGCGGCGACGTGGCGGCGCGCCGGCGGTCGACTGACGGCCGCGCCGGCGGTGTCGCTACCGATCGGTGGGGGCGGACTCGCCGTCGCTGGCGGCATCTGGGTCGGGGCCTACGAGGGGCTGTTCGGGCTGGCCGGCGCGCTCGTCGGGAGTGCGGTCGGCGTGACGATTATTCTGGGGCTGCCGCTGGTCGGACAGTGGCGCAAAAAAAGGTCGTAACGTGGTGGCCGCTCAGAACTTTTCGAGGTAGCGGTCGATCTCCCAGTCGGAGACGTTGACGAGGTAGTCGGTGAACTCCTCGTTTTTCGCCTGAACAAAGTTCTCGGCAACGTGATCGCCGAGTCCACCGAGAATAACCTCGTCGTCTTCGAGTGCCTCAACGGCGTCGCCGAGGTTCTTCGGCAGCGTCTCGATGCCGTACTCCTCGATCTTCTCCTCGTCGAACTCGTAGATGTTCTCGCGGATCGGATCCGGCGCGTCGAGATCGCGCTCGATGCCGTCGATCCCGGCGTTGATCAGTGCCGCAAAGCCGAGATACGGGTTACAGGACGGATCGGGGAAGCGTGCCTCGATGCGGGTTGCGACCGGCTCGCGGGCCGCCGGCTTCCGGATGAGCGCCGAGCGGTTGCGATCCGACCACGCAACGTAAACCGGTGCCTCGTAGCCAGGGACGAGGCGTTTGTAGGAGTTCACCGTCGGGTTGGTGACCGCGGTGATCGCCGGCGCGTGATCGAGAACACCGGCGAGATACGAGAGAGCGGTCTCGCTGAGATCGAAGTCACCCTCGCCGTGGAAGGCGTTCTCGCCGTCTTTGAACAGCGACATGTGGGTGTGCATGCCCGAGCCGTTGATCTTCGGCACCGGTTTCGGCATGAAGGTAGCGTGTAGGTCGTGTTGGGCAGCGACCGCACGGACGACAAAGCGGAACGTGGCGACGTTGTCCGCGGTCGTCAGCGCGTCGTCGTACTCGAAGTTGATCTCGTACTGACCCTGGGCGACCTCGTGGTGGCTGGCCTCGATATCGAAGCCCATCTCCTCGAGCGTGAAGATGATCTCCCGGCGCACGTCGCTTTGGAGATCCTTCGGGGCGAGATCGAAGTAGCCGCCGTGGTCGGCGAACTCGGTTGTCGCATAGCCGTCCTCGTTTGTCTTAAACAGGAAGAACTCCGGCTCGGGAGCCATGTTGATCTCGAAGCCGTGGCCTTCGGCCTTGTCGATGGCCTCCTGAAGCACATAGCGCGGGTCGCCCTCGAAGGGCTCGCCGGTCGAGGTGTTGATCACATCGCAGATGAGTCGAGCCGCCCCGCTTTCCTCGTCGTTGCGCCATGGGAGAATGGCGAACGTCTCGGGGTCGGGTTTGAGACGCATGTCGGACTCCTGAATCCGAACAAAGCCGTTGATCGAGGAGCCATCAAAGTAGATGCCCTCGGTAAAGGCCTTCTCGGCTTGGTCGGCCGGCACGGATACGTTCTTGACCGTTCCAAGGATATCGGTGAACTGGAGCCGGAGGAAATCGATTCCCTCAGCCTCAATCTCGTCGAGAACTTCCTGTTCTTTGTCAGTCAATCCGCCATCTGTGGCAACGTTCTTTTCAGTCATATTCCGGACGAGTATACCATCTCGTGCCAGTATAAAGGTCTTACCGCTTATGGCAATTACACCGCTCAAACTCAGAAAGTGGATATTCGTAAAATTATAAACCCCCCAGCGCATCGGGGGTTGTATGACGTACGAAAACTTGGATGCGAAATTGATCAATTCACTACTCGGCAATGGGCGGGCCAGCCTTCGCAGCCTCGGCAAGCAGCTCGATGTCTCGGTGACAACGGTCTCGAATCACCTTCGGGACTTGGAGGCCGACGGGGTCATCAACGGCTACACGCCGACCGTCGACTACGGCAACCTCGGCTACGATGTGACGGCGGTTGTCAACCTCAAGGTTGAGGGGAGTGCGATCCCGACGGTCGCCGACCGGCTGCGAGAGCAAAAACAGATGGTCAGCATCTATGAGGTCACCGGTGACTACGACATCGTTGCCATCGGCAAGTTCAAAGACACCGACGGGATGAACGACCAGATCAAGGAGCTGCTGACCGACGTTGATATCCGTGAGTCAAACACCAGCGTTGTGCTCAACGCGGTTAGCGAGGACGAGCAGTTTGAACTCGACGTCAACGAGGAGTAACGCCACACACATCTGCTTATCAATCACCGAACAGCGACGCCACAGCCGTGGTCATCGCTGTCAGCGACGCCACAGCCGTGGGCACCGCTATCAGCGATTCCACAGCCGTAGCCACCACTGTGACACAACAGGTGTACAGAAACCTGAGCCAACAGAAAGGAACTTCCCGGTCGCCCACAGAGGCCGGGTATGAACGCTACCCAACAGGCGACCGCCGCCGAGGTCGTTGTCGTCGACTATGGGCTCGGGAACCTCCGGAGTGTCACACGCGGGCTCGAACGCGCCAACGCGGGCGTGACGATTACCGACGACCCCGCGAGCTTCGCCGACGCCGACGGGATCGTTCTCCCCGGTGTCGGCGCGTTCCGCGAAGGGATGGAGAACGCCGGCCCCTATCGCGACGCGCTGGCCGAGGCGGCNGACCGCGGCCAACCCATCTTCGGCATCTGTCTCGGCATGCAGATGTTGCTCGGCTCCAGTGAGGAGGCCGAACACGCCGGCGAGGGTGAGGTTGAGGGACTCGATTTCATTCCCGGTACGAACGTCCGGTTTGACGTCGACCGGAAAGTCCCGCACATGGGGTGGAACGAGCTCGATATCCGGCGCGACCACCCCATCGTCGAAGGGGTTGATGGCGAGCACGCCTACTTTGTCCACTCCTACTACGCCGCGCCCGACGATGATAACGCGGTCGTCGCCAGCACCGACTACGGCGTCGACTTTCCATCGGTGATCGCCGATGAGGAGGGGACGATCTTCGGGACGCAGTTCCACCCCGAGAAGAGCGGTGAGACCGGCCTCCGGATTCTCCGGAACTTCGTCGACATCTGTGCCGACCAGTAGGTGATGCCTATTCGTCGTCAGCTGACGGCTCGAAGAGCTCCTCGATCCGACAGTCGAAGTAGTCAGCGAGTTCGAACGCCAGCGCGAGCGATGGATCGTAGCGGTCGCGCTCAATCGCGTTGATCGTCTGTCGCGTGACGCCGACCGCATCGGCAAGCCCCTCTTGGCTCAGCCCCGCAGCCTCTCGTCGCTCCGGCAGGTCGGTCTGCATTGTTACTGCAATCTCGTGACGTAGGTATAACAACCACCCCAAACGAGGAAGAGGGCTGAGCCCATCCAGATCGCACCCCACATGCTCGGGGTGATCGT
>P_A23_Liq_3_FmtDRAFT_1000176_pt1 | contig 13905 bp, 8 predicted proteins | sample PonA233FremontCA_FD_10237 | JGI IMG/M metagenome (IMG submission 10237)
CCCCCACCGACGGACCGGCGGCCGCGGTCGGTGACGGAGAGGTGTCGACACAGACGAACGGCGGGAGCCACACCTTCGCGTTCAGCGGCGAGTTCACCGCGTTCACGCTGGACGGCGACGCGGACGTGTTCGTCGACGGCGAGCGGTTCGACGTGGCGGCGTTCCCGCGGAACACGCTGGAGATCGTCCCCGACGGACGCGTGAACTACGACGTGTCCGCCAGCGGTGCGGTCGTCGTCGACGAGGGACGGGCGGATCAGCCCAACGCACGGACCGCGACCGGGACGGCGACCGGTCGTCACGTGTTGTCCTACGAGGGTGAGCTGACCTACGTCGACGTCGACGGCGACGCGACAATCCGCCGGAACGGATCGCAGGTAGACGCGACGGAGCTGTTGCCGTCGACGCTGTCAAACGAGTTCTCCGCGACCGCGCGGTCTTCGGGCGCGCACACCGTCGAAGTCTCACAGGGTGTCGAGACGGCAGACGGACGGGCCGCCGCCGTCGGCGAGCCGGCACGGTTCACCGGACAGACCACCGGACGGTACGGCGGCCGAGTCGAGGCCGTCGAACACTCCAACGGTGCCCGCGTGGAGTTCGACCACCTCCACAACGAACTGAGCTACCGAGCGGCGGACACGGCCACCGACTTTGCCGTCCGGACCGAGCGGGGCGTGATCGTCGACGGTGACGCCTACGACGAGGCGCGCGTCTCGCTGTCGGCTGGGGAGACGGCGACGGCGACCCCGTTCGGTAGCGTGACGAGCATCTCCATCGGCGACCTGACCGTCCGGTTCGAGCCGGACGCCCACCCGGAGGCCGAGCGGTCCGCACGGCTCCAAGCCGCCGCGGCGCTCGAACGGACACCCGAGTACGACCGGATAGCCGGAGTCGCGGCCGGTCGCGTCCGTCACGACGCCGCCGGAATCGCGACCCGACAGCTGCGTCACGCGGAGAAGGGGAACACGACGACCGTCGAGTACCGCCTCGCGAACCCCGAACGGGGTGACCGTGGCGTGGTGACGATCCGACAGACGGACGCCGGCGTCGACGAGGCCAACGTCCGGTACGAGTTCCTCGAAGACGGGCGTGCCGTCTCCGTCGAAGGCGTGTCGCTCGACGACGACGGCGGCCTGACCCGCGACGGCGTCTCGGTGTCCGACTCGTACACGCCGCCGACCGACACCGGTGCCACTGGGTTGGAGACGGACCCGCACGCCGAGGTGTTCGCGAACTCTTTCGAGCCGAAGACCCGTGCGGAGGCCGACCTCGGCGAGTACGAGGATCGGTTCACCGAGGAACAGCTCTCGGATCAGGGGTTCCTCGGGTTCTTCAACGACGTCAAAGACTGGGTGTTGTCGCTCGGTATCGACGATGTCTACGACACGGTGTTGTGGTTCTGGAACGCGATCCCGCGGAACTCCTCGGTTGCGATGACCGCCGGTGGACTGGCGCTGGAGTCGCCGTTCCTGTTGGTTGACCTCGTGATCCAACTGGACGACGCGACGAACCTCTCGGACAAGGCGGATCTGATCTACAACCTGAACCTCACCGGTGCGTTCTACCTCGTCGATCTGGCGAGCGCCGGGTTCTTTGAGGCGGCGCTCGGCAACAACTGGGGGTGTGCCGGTTGTATCGGAGTCGCGCTCCTCGTCAAGGAGGGCATCGTCGTCTCCGCGAGCGCAGCCTGTGTCTACTTCCTTAACGTCGCCGCACTCGCGTGTGAATTCTTCCTCCCGATCATCCTGGACTTCGTCTTCGTCTACACGCCATTCAACGACGTGCGGAACACGATGTGTGGCGGTGGACTGATCGACGAGATCGACTACTGCTGAGACGCCACCCCACCCACGCCGTCGTTGGGGCCACACTCTCGTCTCTCTGTCACTTCTCGTCGGAGTCGGTCGGCGACCCGCTCGGGGTCGTCGACACAGACGAGTGACTGCCGGACGAACCCGTACGGTCTGTCGGTCGTCGCCAGACCCGACCGGTCGAGTCGCACGGCCCCGGCCTCCGTGCCGGGCGGTGACAGCCACCAGCCGTCGGCGACGGTCACGTCGTGGATCGACGCCAACGGTGCTCGCCACTGGACAGCGTCGAGGCGGGTGTCGTACGCGACGAGTTCTGCGTCGTACAGCCGGTACTCCACCGCGCCGAACGCCGACTCGAACTGGACGACACCGACGACCCCGAGCACGACGGTCACGATCACCGGGAGCAGCCAGACGGCGTCGAAGAGTCCGACCGGGACCACCGGTGAACTCACTGTCATGAACAACACCGTCGGTGGCAGAACGAAGACGAACAAGCCTCGCAGAGACACCGCTCGCGCCCAGTCGACCCACGCTGGCGGTGTCGCCTCGTCTGTGCCCGTCCCACACCCGACACGGCCGACCAGTCCGTCGAGTAGTCCCACGGCACGAACCGCACGCGACGACGGCCGAATCCGGTCCCGCGGTGAGTGGTCCGGCACGGCGAGTTCGGCTGGGTCGTCGGCTCCGGTCGGGGGTGGGTCGATCACACGCGAGCCGACCACTCGCCCGACGATCACGACGGCCGCGAGCACAGTGCCGAGTGTGGCCATCGCGTCACTCGCTGCCGGGCCCTGTCCGTGAAGGAAGTTGACGAACGCGATCGGGAACGGGGCGAGAAACAGGAACGCGAACCGGTAGGTCCGGCCGTCGCTCCACCCGGCCGACTGTAACGCCACCAACTCGGGACGGTCCGAACGCAGATACGCCGAGACCGACACACCGTGTTCGAGGAGACTCACGGCCACACCCGCGACTACGACACCAGTGACTGGCCACGTCACGAACGCCTCGAATCCGGGTGTCGGGACGAGAACGACCAGCGTGAACACACCGAACACCGGGAAGACGAGCCCAGCGTAGAGGGAGACACCCGCTCCGACCGCCCGGAGATTTCGCAGCGTGACCGGCGGGAGTGACCCCGGGGTCTCGAGGGTGCCGAGTTTCGGCTCCAACAGCCGGAGGATTCCGGGACCGTCACCCGACCCCGTCGAACTCGGCGTGGCCTGCGTGCGTGGCGCGGCGAACCCCACAGCGGCGACGTACCGGAGTGTCCCGACGAACACGTCTATCGCGTACACGACGAGCGACGTGTACAACGGGAACGACGTGGCGGCGACCCCGACCCCCGCGACGATGTCGACGAGACGTACCGGTGACCGTCGGACCACCGACCTGTCGAGCGGCATGCGGGGGAGGGTACGAGTGGTGTGTGGTTAACAGTAGTCAGTTCAGCGAGAGACGAGGGTCACACGCGGCGCGGTCGGTGGGCGCACTGGAACGTTCTACAACCGCAACCCGACGACTGTAGCGCCCCGTGGTTACTCGCCGACGACACGCTCTGTCGTCTGTGCCGTCGCCTGTTGGAGCCGGTCGGCGACCCGCTCGGGATCGTCGACACAGGCGAGTGACTGCCGGACGAACCCGTACGGTCTGTCGGTCGTCTCCAGGCCCGATCGGTCGAGTTGCACGGTCCCAGCCTCCGTACCGGGCGGTGACAGCCAGACGCCGTCAGCGACGGTTACGTCGTGGATCGACGCCACCGGCGTTCGCCACTGAACGGCGTCGAGGCGCGTGTCGTATGCGACGAGTTCCGCGTCGTACAGTCGGTACTCCATCGCGCCGAACGCCAGCTCGAAGTGGGCGACACCCGAGAGGACGAAGGCGCCGCCGACGGCGACCGTCGTCCCCCCGCCACCGATCAAGAGTGCCGTTGAGAGCCCTGTGTCGTATACAACTTCCACAATAAACACTACGAACGGGACTAGAAACCACCCAGAAACCCGGGCCCAGAGACTGAACACACCGAGTTCGACCAGCGGAACGAGCCCGTCAAGTGCTCCTGCGATGCGTGTCGCACGTCGATCAACGCTGAACAGTTCGGTTGGCTGCCTGTCTGGCTCTGAGAGAACGACCGGCTCCGAGTCGTAGTCGGGGACTGGAGGATAGACAGCCCTGACGACAGCAGTGATGACAACGAATGCGGACACCATCGGAGCGTCAACTGCGAAATTTGTAACAACGATATCTGCTAGAATAACTGGGCCTGCTGCCAACAGACACTTCAAACCAGGACTCAGCAGCCTCATCTGTTTGACGGGGGGACGGTTCGACCGAAGGAACTCCCGAAATTCCCAAGCGTGGCGAACGACGATACCACTCGTCACGGCAATCAACACCCGAAGTGTCTGCGGCCCTGCGAGTGGCGTCTCGACTCTGACCGCAGTGCCTGCAACTGCGAACCCCAACACCGGTCCCCACAGACAAACCAGCGCAGCGACTCGCAGATTGTGAGGTGTCATGCCGGGGAGTCGGTGCGTGAGACGAACAGCCCCCAGCTTTGGAATCAAGAAGCGGAATGGCCCTGGATCACCGTTACCGGCGATTGCCGGTGGCTCCACCGGTGAGTACGCCTCACGCGGGGCGGCGAACGCGATCTCACAGAACTGTCGAAACAGTCTCACGACATGGTTGATCCAGTAGATGACCGCGGCAGCGACCAGCCCGACTGGAGTGACCACGACCGCCGCGAGCACGGCCAAATCGACGACGGCCCCCGTCGTTCGATCGGTCACAACACCAGACACCGGTGCGTTGTCTGCAGACACGACAATTAGTACTATCGAACCACAGACGCGACAGTTGGGTCGAAGCTGTCGATCCACCGTGTGACGGCCGGGACGAACGCGGACTCAGTCGTCCGCCGCCTGCGCCGCGACGCGGGCGACACCGATCGTCACGGCGACCTCCTCCACGTCCCACTCCTCGGTGAGGTCGGCGTCCGACAACGACCCGAGTGTGAACTCCGCAGCGCGGGTCTCCTCGGCGACGTAGTCCGCGTGGTCGTCGACGAAGCCGGCGATGCGGTCGTCGGCGACCGCGACCCCGAGTTGGATCTGTTCGTCGACGTCCAACTCCAGCTCCTTGCGCATCTCCTGAACCCGCCGCACGACGTCACGGGCGTACCCCTCGCTCTCGACATCCTCGGTCAGTGTCGTGTCGACGTAGACGTTGCCGTCGGCGTCACCGACCGCGAACCGCGTGCCAGAGAGCCCCTCGGGGGCCTCCGTGCGGAACGACACCATCTCGTCGGTCAGTTCGTGGGTCGCCCCGTCCACCTCGACCGCGAGGTCGCCCTCCGCGGTCGTCAGCGACGCCCGACTGGCCCCGTCGACGGCCTCCATCACGGTCTCGGCGTCGCCGCCGAACGCCGGGCCGAGCGCGGCCATCTCCGGGTCGGCCACGTCGACCAACTCCCCGTAGGAGTCGGTGACCGACACCGTCCGGCTGTTCACCCGGTCGGCGAACAGGTCGGCGTGCCGTTCGACGGCCGCACGCACGTCCGGGTCGGGGCTCTCGACCACCACCTCCGTGACGGGCCACCGGAGCTTCCGTTCGGCCTGTTGGCGGGCGTTGGCGGCCGCCTCTTCGGCGGCTCGCAGAACCGCCACGTCCGACTCCAGTTCCGGTCGCCGGCGATCGTCGTCCGCCTCCGGGTAGGACAACGCGTGGACGGTCGTCGCCGCCCCGTCGAGGTGTTGGTACATCCGCTCGGCCAGGTACGGCGCGAACGGCGCGACCAGCCGTGTCACCTCGTCCAACACGGTCGCCATCGTCGCGTACGCCCCGCGTTTCTCCGGGGAGTCGGCGTCCTCCCACATCCGTTCGCGGGTCGCCTTGACGTAGAACCGCGACACGTCCTCGGTGACGAACTCCAACACCGCGTTCAGTGCGTCGTCGACGTGGTAGTCGGCCCACGCCTCTGCCACCTCCCGTTCGACCGTCTGGAGCCGCGAGAGCACCCACTCGTCGACGGTGGTCAGCTCCCCGTCGTCGAGACTCGCCGTCGCGGGGTCGTAGCCGTCTAACTCCATGTACTCCAACGGGAACCGGAAGACGTTCCAGAGGATGTTCAGCGTCGACTGGGTCTCCGCGAGCCCGTCCCACTCGAACCGGAGGTCGTCGCCGTGTTGCTCCTGCCGGAGCAGGTAACACCGCAACGGGTCCCGGCCGGCGTCCTCGATGGCCTCCTCGGGGGTGATGACCGTCCCGCGGGACTTGGACATCTCCGTCCCGTCACCCAGCCGGGCGAACCCGTGCATGACGACCTCGTCGTAGGGCACCTCGCCGAGCGCCGCGGTCCCCATCCCCAACTGCGACCAGAACCACCCGCGGGTCTGGTCGTGGGCCTCCAAGATCACGTCCGCGGGCCACAGTTCCTCGAAGGCGGCCTCGTCGGTGGGGTAGCCGATCGTGCCCAGCGAGGCGACCGAGGAGTCGAACCAGACGTCGAACACGTCCGGCACCCGTTCGTAGGTGACGCCGTCTTCGGTGATCGTCAACTCGTCGACGGTCGGTCGGTGGAGGTCGATCGCCTCGGGGTCGACCGTCTGGTCGGCCCGCTCGGCCAACTCGGCGCGTGTGCCGACGACGATCATCTCGTCGGCCGTGTACGACCCCTCTGCCTCGCGGTCCGCGTCACTCGGCACCCAGACGGGGAGCGGCGTTCCCCAGTAGCGTTGCCGGGAGACGTTCCAGTCGGGCGCGTTCTCGACGAAGTTGCGGAACCGGTTCTCGCGTGCCTCCGGCGGGTGCCACTGGCTGTCCCCGATGTTGTCGAGCAGGTCGTCTTTCACCTCCGTCACCGTGATGAACCACTGGTCGGTGACGATCCGCACGATGTCCGTATCACACCGCCAACACTGCCCCTCGTCGACCGTGTGGCCGTCCTCGCTGGCGAGCAACACGCCGCGGTCGTCGAGGTCCGCGACGATCTCGTCGTTGGCGTCGCGGACGAACTGCCCGGCGTACTTCCCGGCGGCGTCACCGTACACTCCGTCCGTGCCGACCGGACAGAAGGTCGGGAGATCCAGTTCCTGTCCGCGCTCGAAGTCCTCCTCACCGTGCCCAGGCGCAGAGTGGACCAGTCCCGTCCGGTCGGCCTCGACGTACTCCGCGGTGTACACCTGTTGGGTGCCCGGCTCGTCGACGTGGTCCGGCACCGCCTCGGGGAGCGGGTGGTCGTAGGCCGTCCCGGCCAGTTCCGCGCCCGAGAACTCGTCGAGCACCTCGTAGTCGTCGTACCGGCCCCGCGAGAGCACGTCCTCGACACACTCGGCGGCGAGCACCAACACCTCCGAGTCGCCGTCACGCTCCGCCCGTACCCGCTGGTAGGTGAGGTCGGCGTCGGCCGCGACGAACGTGTTGGCGACGACCGTCCACGGGGTGGTGGTCCAGATCACCAGACTCCCTTCGTCGTCGGCCAACGGGAACTTCACGTAGATCGACGGCTTGCCGACCTGGTGGTACTCAACCTCGTTGTTGGCGATGGCGGTCTCACACCGGGGACACTGGTTGATCGAGCGTTTCCCCTGTTCGACGAGCCCGCGGTCGTGGACCTGACTGAACGCCCACCACTCCGCCTCCATGTACTCGGGCGAGATCGTCTTGTACGGGTTCTCCCAGTCCATCCACACGCCCAGCGACTGGAAGTCCTCGTCCATCGCCGCGCGGTTCTCCTCCGCGAACTGGCGACACTCCTCGATGAAGTTCTCCATCCCGTACGCCTCGATGTCGCGTTTCGTCTCGAAGTCGAGTCGTTCCTCGACTTTCGTCTCGATGGGCAGCCCGTGCATGTCGTAGCCCGGGCGGTCGGTGACGCTGTGCCCCGTCATCCGTTTGTACCGGACGACGGCGTCCTTCAGCGACTTGTTCCAGGCGGTTCCGAGGTGCATCTGACCGGTCGTGTACGGCGGGCCGTCGACGAAGAAGAACGACGGGTCGTCGTCGTGTGCCGCGACCGTCGCCTCGTAGGCGTCGGCTTCCTCCCAGAAGCCGTCGACACGTCCCTCCACCTCGTGGGGGGCGTACTGCTCGGCGATCTCGGTGTCGTCCATACGCTACGGTCCGTGCGGTCGCATATCAAAACGGTGGTCCGACAGCCCGTCTGTCGTACCGCCGCGCCCGCGACCTGTACGGTCTGGATGAGTGAACGTCCCGTCCGTCGTGACAGCGCCGTCTCCACCCCCGAACACCTGAAATCCTCTCGATACAGGTACAACTAAATAGCAGAGAATACTAATCTGTGGCGTGACGAGTGACGACAGTCGGCGAGGAGACGAGTTCCCGACCACCGAGTTGGTGACACTGCTCCACGAACGCCTCGACAACAAGAGCCGCCGGATCGCGCGGGCGATGCAGTTCAACATCGTCGCCGCGACCGTCGCCGTCGGCCTCGGGCAGTTGGCAGGAGAGACGGTGACGATTTCAGTGGACGCGACACTGACCTGGGGCGCGGTGTCGTTGTTCGCCTCGTTCGTCGCCGGTTTCGCCGGGCTGGCGGCTGTCGGCCACCCGCTCGGGCCCGCCGAGGCCCACCGAGACCGGCAGTCCACGACGCCCGACGGTGTCGTCGCCGAACTCCGACGACGGAACCGTTTCGCCGCCGGTACGCAGTCCGCGTCGTTCGCAGCCGGCGCACTGGGGATCGCACTCTTCGTGTTGGGTATCGTCCGGCCGCTGGGCGTGACGACAGACCAACTCCCGTTCCCGGTGGTCGCCGGTGGCGCGGTCGCGGTCGTTGTGGTCGGTCACGCGGTCGGCCACCTGTTCGGACGCGCCTGACCGCGACAACCGGACAGTGGATACCAGAGATGTCCGGACAGTGGACACCAGAGACGTGAACGACCGTGACGAATTCTTTCACATCTCTTCGAAAAGATGAATGGGATGAGTATATGACCCGGGACGGTGTACACCACGCGGTATGCAGACAGCGGGCGCGACGACGCGGTTGCTGTGCGTTGGTGACGGCACCGGAGCGGCAGCCGTCCGAGCGCTCGGTGGCCCGGAACGAGTCGACGGGAGTCGGTTCTCCGTCGAGACTGTGACGACTGCGGACGCGGCGGTCGAACGGCTGACAGACGCGAACGGGAGTGGTGCCGGGACGAGTACAGAGCCGGGGAACGACGACGAGGCGGTCGACTGTGTCCTGCTCGACACCGCGGACCCGGTGGAGCCGTTCCAGACAGTTCGCACGGCGGCCCCGGACCAACCGGTCGTTCTGCTCGCCGCCACCGAGACGCCGACAGCGGCGGTCGCGGCGGGAGTGACGGAGTACGTTCGCCGGGACGCCCCACCGGACAGGCTCGCGGCCCGGATCGAGACGGCCGTCGAGCGGCGACGGCGCGAACGGAAACTGGAACGCCGGAACGAGCGGCTCGCGGAGTTCGCCGACGTCGTCTCACACGACATCCGCGGCCCGCTCAACGTCGCTTCGGGCTACCTCGATCAGGCCGAACAGACGGGAAGTCAGGCGGCGTTCCGGAGCGTCCGTGAGGCACACGACCGCATCCAGGCTATCGTCGAGGACGTGCTCACGCTGGCCCGACAGGGGCGTACCATCGGCGAGACGGAGCCGGTCGCACTCGCCGAAGTGGCCCGGGACGCTCGGAGCACTGTCGACGCCGGCGACCTCACGCTCCGGGTCGTGAGCGACTGTCCGATCGAGGCGGACCGGACGAAGCTCAGACGCCTGTTCGAGAACCTGTTCCGGAACGCCGCAGAACACGCCGAGCCGCCGGTCACTGTCACCGTCGGCGTCGTCGAGCCGGTCCCGACGACGACCCGGACGAACGCGGCGGCAGCCCGCGGGTTCTACGTCGCCGACGACGGGCCGGGGATTCCAGACGGCGAGCAGGCGAGCGTGTTCGACCCTGGCTACTCCACCGACGACGACGGCACCGGCTTCGGGTTGAGTATCGTCGAACAGATCGCCGAAGCACACGGGTGGACGGTGCGTGTGGCCGACTCTCACGAGGGTGGTGCCCGGTTCGAAGTGGTCGGCGTCGAGTTCGCGGACGGTGACACGGGTGACGACCCGTTCGGCGGGTAGCGGCTCACTCGACGAGGCCATCACACGGCACGCAGCCCCCGAGAGCGCCAGTCGGAGACCCGACAACGCGTGAGACAGTGCGGTGTCGGGCGCGTCGTGGACCGACGGAACGACTATACGTGTCGGTCGGGTGGACTACAGTCGGATGATCCTGTCTGGAACGGTCGTACAGGACGCGTCGACGGTTGTCGAGAACGGTTCGGTCGTCGTCGACGAGGAGATCCTCGCTGTCGGCGACCGCGCGGAGCTGCGCGACCAGTACCCGGATCACCGCGAGCAACAGTACGACCTGCTCGTGCCGGGGATGGTCGGGGCACACACCCACTCGGTCCAGAGTCTGGGTCGCGGGATCTCGGACGACGCGGAGCTGCTCGACTGGTTGTTCGACTACGTCTTACCGATGGAGGCGACGCTGACTGCCGACGAGATGGCGATCGCCGCGAAGCTCGGCTACCTCGAACTCGTCGAGACCGGAACGACGACCGTGATCGACCACCTCTCGGTCAACCACGCCGACCGCGCCTTCGAGGCGGCCGGCGAGATGGGGCTCCGGGGTGTTCTGGGGAAGGTGTTGATGGATCGACGGTCACCCGAGGGACTCCTCGAAGACACCCAGACCGGGCTCGACGAGTCGGAACGGCTGATCCGCGAGTACCACGAGAGCTTCGAGGACCGGATTCGGTACGCGGTGACGCCACGCTTCGCCGTCTCCTGTTCGGAGGCGTGTCTCCGCGGTGCCCGCGAACTGGCCGACAGCTACGACGGGGTCCGAATCCACACCCACGCCAGCGAGAACCAGAGCGAGGTCGCGACCGTCGAAGAACACACCGGGAGACGGAACGTCCGGTGGCTCGACGAGGTGGGACTCACTGGCGAGGACGTGGTCCTCGCACACTGTGTGTGGACCGACGAGTCGGAACGCGAGATTCTCGCCGAGACGGGCACCCACGTGACACACTGTCCCTCCTCGAACATGAAGTTAGCCAGCGGGATCGCCCCGGTCGTCGACTACCTGGACCGCGACATCAACGTCGCGCTCGGCAGCGACGGCCCCCCCTGCAACAACACGCTCGACCCGTTCACCGAGATGAAACAGGCCAGCGTGCTCCAGAAGGTCGACGAGTTGGACCCGACGGTCACGCCGACACGCGAGATCTTCGAGATGGCGACCGTCAACGGCGCGCGGGCCGCGGGGTTCGACCGACTCGGGAAACTGCGCCCGGGGTGGCGGGCCGACATCGTCGGTCTGTCGACGGACACCACCCGGGCGACGCCGTTGTACGACGTGTTCTCGTATCTGGTGTTCGCGGCACGAGGCGGAGATGTCGCGTTCACGATGGTCGACGGGGAGGTGCTGATGGAAGACGGGACCGTCACCGTCGCGGACGCCGAGGCGATCCGGGCGGCGGCGACGGAGGTTGCCGAGTCGCTCGACCTGTCCGACGCTCGCGAGGACGCACGGCGTCAGAAGCCCTGATCGGTGTCGTGTCGCGAGTCAGTCGGGGCCTGCTGCTGGTGACTGCCCTGCTCCGAAGTCAGACAGAGAGTGATTTGTCGCCTGTTTGTACCACTCCTCAGTCATCGCCCACTTGTTTGCTGCGTTCCGCCAACCCATTCGCCCATACTCGTCGGTCTTTTTGACCTCGTCGTGCTCTTCGATTACCCGCACAGCAACGTCGAGTCGCTCCATCCGGCTAACGTCGTCCACTGTCGTATCGAACGCAGCCTCAACCCCCGACGGATCGGGCGCAACGTCGATACTCCCGCTATCGGAGAGGGCCTCGGCGACAGTCGTCCGTCTCGTTTTCTCGTCGGTTTTGCCGTCTCCTTCGACCGATTGGTCACTGCTGTCCACACATTCAATCGGTTCGAAGTCGTCACACAGACGCTCAGTCTCGGTTCGCAGTAGCCGCGTAAACTTTTCGCCATCCGGTCTCCCGAAGAACCACTCATCTGTCCGTTCGTGGTGGATGTGCGTGGAATTACCTCCGTGCTCACTGACAACCTCTGCCGCTTCGAGATGCTTGAGGCAGAGTCCAACACCGTGGTCGATATCTTCTCCAATCTCGTCCTCTATCTCACTAGTTCGTTTCTCTCTACCGTGGTGCTCGGCAATTTCGTTGTCGACGAAGTACTCGGCAACTGTCTTCTGACTCTCTACGCTCCCGTGGCTTCCATTCACCTGCTCGATGTGGTCGAGAACTTGTTTTCGTGTCATGTATCGTCATCACTGCAGCTATTTTCTGCTACGGCACATCAGAACAGCACTGACGAGCCGTGGGCTACTACTCCAAGCGACAATCTAACTGGTGGCTCGCATTAATACCTGAGCTGTCCTCACCGGGCGTGAGCAGCTTCTGCACTTACTGTACTACGTTGGACATATATAAACGCTAGCTATAGCTAGAACGTGTAAGGAAGAGAAAATTACAGATTTTTTATCTAGAGCGCTTTTCTCGGGAATTTGTACACTTCGACACAGTAGTGTCTGACTCAGAGTCCGACAGCGATCCTGCTGTTACCGGGTGCACGGGTAGAGCGTTATCTCCTATCCCAGTGGCGAGACAACGACATCTCTGACAGAATCGAAACGGGAGACATATATCCACGTTGGAAAACAGATATACGACCGGAGCGACGAGACAGCGTCGTGACGGACGACACCGCAGCCCAGTGGGTCGAGACACGCACGACGTTCCAACGTGTGTACGACACACTCCGCGGTGACGACCCGGAGACGACACCCAACGAACTTCGCGGAATGGCCGAAAAGATGGACACAGAGTCGTTCTTTAACCGGACGGCAATGCTCGAACACCGCGTCTTCGCCGGGTTGCTGGAGACGGCGCTCGCGGATCGGGAACTCGCCGACGCGACTGTCGAGACGCTGTACGAGCGCGCACTGACTGCCGTCCTGAGCGAGAACATCGAGCGAGCGACAGCACTGTTCGAACGCGCTTGGAACCGTCGCGAGTGCCACGACCCCAGCACAGCGGCACACGACCACGCGATTGCAGCAGGTGTCGGACTCGCTGCCCTAAATATACTCGCCGACGCCGACCCCGCCGAGACGGTTGTGACCGAGATCGACGACACGACGACGCTCTCGCCGGCGGTCACGGCCGTCGCGAGACACCTCTCGGGTGGCGACCCGGAGCCGACAGCCGACGAACTCGGTGGGGATGTCGACCCGGACGGTGAGCCGACACTCGCGGAGGCGGAGACGATGGTCTTCGCCGGCATGTTGGGAGCACTCCGCAACGAGTGACCACCCGACCAACGACACACCACACCTGCGAACCGCGGGGCACAAACCCGCCGCGCGCCTCCCAGGGTACAGTGGCAGAGACGACGGAGCGAACGGAGCCGCCGGAGCCGGAACGGCTCGTGGGCGGCCACACCGGTCGGTTGTTGGTGAGTCTGAGTCTCGCGTGGGCGACCCTCCAGTTGGGGCGGTTCCTGCTCTCCCCGTTACTCCCGGCCATCGTCGACGATCTGGGGATGACGACCGCGACCGCCGGGCTGGCACTGGGTGCGTTCCAACTCCTCTACGCCGTCACGCAGTTCCCCAGTGGGCGGCTCTCCGACGAGTTCGGCCGCCCGACCGCAGTCGTCGCGGGACTGCTCGCCATCACCGTCTCGTTTCTCCTGTTCGCGCAGGTGCAGACCGCGGCGGGCTTCCTCGGAGCGGCGCTCGTCCTCGGACTCGGGAAGGGGTTGTTCGCAGTCCCCCCGCGGGCGCAGTTGTCGGACGCGTTTATCGAGCGCCGCGGGCAGGCGCTGGGGGTGTACGCCGCCGGGACGGATCTGGGCGGGCTGGCCGCCTCCGTGGTCGGCGCGGTCGTCACCGGCGGGACGCTGGGTGTCGTGGCACTCTCCGTCGGCTGGCGTGCGCCGTTTCTCCCGTTGGCGGGGCTGCTCGCCGCGGTGACCGTCGGCTACGTCGGCTGGAACACCGAGCCGTACCGTGTCGGCCGGCCG
>P_A23_Liq_3_FmtDRAFT_1000177_pt1 | contig 13851 bp, 16 predicted proteins | sample PonA233FremontCA_FD_10237 | JGI IMG/M metagenome (IMG submission 10237)
ACAGACACGGACTCGAAGTGAGTCGTGTCCGTAGCGGTCACAGTCTCCATGGGCGTGTCTTCAGGCCATCCTAGCCCTAATTCAGCAAAGCCTCTCTGCAGGACGTTCATCGCCGCATTCGCGTCCCTGTCTGTCTCAAATCCACACGACGGACAGGAGTGTTCCCTAACCCAGATTGGTTTCGCTGTCTCCATACCGCACGACGCGCATTCTTTGCTCGTGCCTCGAGCTTCGACCTGCACGACGTGACTGCCGTACAATTGGAGATTTGGAACGAAACGTGGGGTCTGGCTGTCTGTCGGTCCGATTACGATATGCCTGCCTCAGACAGACGTGTTCATGACCTCCGCCAGTTCGTGGTCAATCTGTTCGACCTGCTGGGTCAGCTGCGAGACCATCTCTGTCTGGCTCTTATTTTCGTCTGCGATCTCCGCAATCTCCTCACTCACAACAGTAGCCCGTTCGGAGACATCGTTGACGGCACTCGATATCTCTTCGGCCACACTTGCCTGCTCGTCTGTTGCGGCCGCAATCTCGCTGATACCGCTTTCGGTCTGTTCGACTGCCGTCAGGATCTGTTTCTGGTTCTCGAGGACGCCTTGGATGTCGTCTCTCGCAGACTGGATCTCGTCGTTGGCTGTTTCGACTTCTTCGGTCGTTTTGGAAGCCTTCGCTTTGATCCTCGCGACGATGTCTTCGATCTCGTCAGCTTGGTCCTGCGAGCGATTCGCGAGGTTCTTCACCTCGTCGGCGACGACCGCGAAGCCGTCACTGTCGCTGCGTGCCGCTTCGATGTTGGCGTTTAACGCCAGCATGTTCGTCTGTTCGGCGATATCGTTGATCACGCCGACGAGTTCTTCGACTTCTTCGATCTCGTCTCTAAGGTCCGCAACGTCGTCTGCGACGGAAGCCGATTTTTCGGCTGTGTCGTCTACCTGGTCGATGACCTCACCCGCAGTGTCGACGGACTCTTCGGCGAGGGTTCTCGACTCGGCGCTTTGGTTGCTGACCTCTTCGGCGCTGGACGCGATCTCCTCGACGGTCGCGCTGAATCCGGAGACATCGCCTTGGGTACTTTCGAGTTCGGCTGCTTGCTCGTCGACGAGCTGGGTGATCTCGTTCGAGCGATCCGCGACTTCGGTTGTCGACTCGCTCAGCTGNTCCATGGATGTCTCGACATTGTCCGAGAGCTCTTCCTGGAGGTCGGCGAGCGTCTCCCGCTGTTCGACGACGGTGGTGACGTCGAAGAGCAGCTCGACAGCCCCAACGACCTCGCCAGTGGGTGTCTGGATCGGGGTCGCAATCGCTCGGGCGTGTGCCTGTCTTCCATCTGGACGCTCGGCAGATCGGAACTCGTCTTCGCGGATGGGTCTTCCGGTGCGGACGACTTCTTCAGCGAGGGTCTCGTCTTCGCCCTCGGTACCGAACACGTCGTATGCGTTCATCCCGACTGCCTTGTCTGCGGGGAGGCCGAGGAGATCGGCTGTTGCCGTATTCCACTGGGTGATGTCGCCGGCGTCGTCAACGACAAACGCTGCCTCAGGGAGTGTCTCGATGAACTGCTCGAAGGCATGGCGCCAGAAGTCGTTATTTGGTTCTGTATTTCGGTCTTGGAGGTGATCGTTCCGCGTGGCTGTGGCCATGCCGAGTGGGGACGATCAAGGTATGTGTGGGTTTTGCTCCTGTTATTGCTTTTGATAGGGCCCCAATTCGCGGGAGGGAATGATTGTATTCACCACGACTAATTGTTGATATTATGATAGCCGCGACCCCAAGTCACCGTTCCGGAGAGCAACGTATCCGACAGTGAGCGCAGCGACACAGAGCACCGCTGCGCCGTTGACTGCCCCGTACACCCCGACGAACTGTGCCGGGCCGGTGAACGTCGGCCGGACCAGCATCGGCAGAACCTCCGCAGCCTCACCGAAGTTCGCCAGCCCGTAGATGTTGTTTATCGCAAAGTTGATCAGGAAGTGGACGCCGATTGGCAGCGCCAGCGAGTCGGTCCACACGTACGCGGCGCCGAGGAGGAGCCCCAACATCACCCGGAAGCCGAACTTTTCTAGCGTCCCCGGGAAGTGCCCGAGACTGAATATCAGCGATGACGCCACCACCCCTGCCACGGCCGCACCGCGGTCGGACAGCCACCGACTCCGGAGTCCTTCGACGGCATTCGTCAGAATGAGGCCCCGATAGACCAGCTCTTCCCAGAAGGCCACAAACGCCCACTGGAGGGTGTACGCTCCGAACGCAGCGACGAACGGCAACACGTTGGCGCCAACGCCGCCCGAAAACAGCTCGGAGATGGTCGCCCACCCGGCGAGCGGACTCGCGGGGAGTGCCACACCCATCCCTACCAGAGCCACGACGCTGCCAGCGGCGAAGTCCTTCAGGAATGACGGGCCGAACGCCAGTCCGTAGTCGGTCAGCGGTCGCCGGTCAACGTACTTCGCGAACACAACTGCGAGGAGGAGTCCAACGAGCGCACCGATCAGGTTGGTCGCGGCTCCGTTGACAGACGGCGGGAGTTCGGTGCCCGCGAGCGCCAGCGCCGGGAGCACGAAAATCCCCACGAGCGCGGCGACGTACACTCCGAGGATCCGCCAGAGTGCGCGGGGGCGATTCTCATTTCGATTCCACAGCACGGAGGCGACGCGTCCGATGATTCCACCGTAATTAGTTCGCCGGTCGTCATCGGCCGACCGGGATCCGGTTCCTTCGAAGTTGGTGTCGGTGTCTGCTTCGGTCATCGACACCTGAACGCATGGACGCATAGAAAAAGGCCGATTTCCCTGGCTTCACTGGTTGAAGTCAACCTACCGTCGTATATGGGCTCGGGCGTGGTATCAGTCTCGGCGTGGCATCCACAGTCCGTAGAGGATCAGTCCCAGACCGGTGAATTCGGGGATTTGGAGGAGGAGATTGAGGACCGCGGTGGGAAGTTCCAAGACGTAAGTGAAGATGAGGGCCAGCGGGGCCTGAACGAACAACACCAGTATGAATCCGATCGCGATGTACAACATCGGACGGCTCTGATTCTGCCGGTATGCCGTGTAAGCGAGGTAACCGATCCCCAAACCGATGATCATCGGGATCACCTCGCTCACCTGTCGAATCGTTCGTAGCGTTTCGAGATCAATCGATTGGAGCGGTGTATCGAGCATATTAGCTTCCCTCTACGAACTGCGTGAAGCGGTCTGCCATCCGTTTCCGCCGTGAAATTGTAATCTCAAAGCCGTCTTCGCTGAGATCGAGTTCGATGCCATCGAGATCCGTCCGGTAGAGTTTGTAGTTCTTCCCGTCGGTGACTGGCTGGATATCTTCAGTAACCAGATCGTACTCGCGGAGTCGTTCGAGTCGACGGTAGACAGTCGGCTCCGAGACCCCGGCGCAATCGCTGAGCTCCGCCGCCGAGCAAGGTTCCTTCTTTGTCTCGACGAGAATCGTGCGCGTACACTCGTCCCCAAGCAAATCTGCGAGCGCTTCGGGATCTCCCACCCCGGACACTGTGCGTGTGCCATCTCTTGTTTTGGCAATATAGGTTGTGCCGTTCTGGGCTTTCTGTCCGGCTTCACTCAGAGAAGCCGTCGGAAACTCTCATTGATACCAGCGATCACGTTTCAAGTACGGATGTCGGACGGACAGACGCACACCCCAACGAGCATACTCCTCCCGACGGTGTCTTGGACTCCCGCCTGCGGCGATGTCGCCGCACAGTTGGGTTCAGAAGACGAGCTCCTCATCATCCACGATACCGAGGACGACCCGGTTACGGACCGAGAGCGGTTCCCTGAGAACGTTCGGTTGGTCCCCGCTGGCGACCCCGTCGGGTGTTCCGGGAAAGCGAATGCCATCGCTGCTGGGATGGAGGCCGCCAATCACGACCGTCTCGTCTGGACCGACGACGATTTTTACCATCCGCCCGACTGGCTCGACAAGCTCCGCCGTGACTACGCTGACTACGGTCCGACGACGGAACTGCCGGCGTTTGTGGGTCAGGACCCACTCGCGATCCTGTTGGAACCGATTTACGTTCTCGGCGGCACGCTCGGGACGTATGTGGGTGATCACGCTTGGGGCGGAGCTGTCATCTTTGACCGAAGTGATCTTGATGAGGCAGGGTTTCTTTCGGAACTCCGCCAGACTATCAGCGACGATGGCCTTCTCGGGGAGCACACCGACGTGACGTCCGTTCGGCGTGTACGCAAAGTACCAATGGGTGGGAGTCTTCGACAGGCGCTCGAACGACACGTTCGATTCAATAAAATTTTCGCAACCCACGATCCCGGAGTCGCGAAGCTCTCCTTCGGAGCGTTGACCGCCGTTCTCGTCGGGTGTCTATTCTTTCCGTTCCTCGCAGTGGGGCTTACCGCAGTAACAGCAGGTGTGTATGCTGCCTTCGGCGTTCGCCGAGCGTCACTACTCCTCGCTGTGCCAGCGCTTATCGCAGCCGTTCCACTGGGAGTGTATGGCTTTACCCGAGATACGTTCATCTGGGCAGGTCGGCGTTATCGCTGGCGCTCAAAGTTTGATGTCGAGGCAGTAGACGAGTAGTTTCCATTCAGTGCGTGTCAATCAATGGTGAATGGGCGATATGTAGCAGCGAATTCCGCGATAATGCTGTAAGCAGAGTTTCACAGTTAGAAGCACTGACCTCCGGTTTAACAGGTTTCCCGCGTTCGGTGAAGTTGTGACAATGACAGGTCCCGCGATTGAAATAGACGGATTGAGCAAACGGTTCGGTGACGTGACCGCTGTCGATAGTGTTGATTTGACCGTTGAATCGGGCGAAATCTTCGGGTTTTTGGGTCCGAACGGGGCTGGAAAGTCCACCACGATCAACCTGCTGTTGGACTTCGTGCGACCGACGAGTGGAAGTGCGTCCATGCTTGGACTAGATGTCTCGAAGGACCGCGAAACGCTCCACAGCCGGATCGGCGTCGTTCCCGAGAACTACGGATTATACGACAGACTGAGCGGTCGGCGACACGTGGAACTCGCGGCCAAACTGAAAGACGCTGACGACGATCCCGACGAGCTACTCGATCGGGTCGGCCTCTCACAAGAAGACGCGAACCGGGCCGCCGGGGACTATTCGACGGGGATGAGCCAGCGACTCGCCCTAGCGATGGCACTTGTCGGTGCGCCTGATCTGCTCATCCTCGACGAACCGACCAGCGGTCTCGACCCGAACGGCGCCCGGGAACTCAGAGAGATCATTCAGGCGGAAAACGATCGCGGCGTGACGGTGTTCTTCTCGAGTCATATTCTCGAACAGGTCGAAGCCGTTGCCGACCGAGTCGGCATCATGAATGAGGGAGAGCTCGTTGCGATTGACAGTATCGGCCGCCTCAGACGCCAGCTCGACACTGGCGCGCAAGTGATACTCGACGTGGACCGACAACCGGAGCGCAGTCTGGGTGACCTCCCGAACGTACGCGACATCGATGTAGGCGGCGGGACCGTTCGGGGAACCTGTCTTGAACCAGCGGCGAAACTCCAGTTCATCGACCGGGTTCGCGAGCTGACGACGGTCACCGACGTGCGGATTGAGGAGTCATCGCTTGAGGATCTGTTCGCCAGCTACACCGGTGAAGACACGACGGACAGTCAGACCGAGACGGTAGTCCCGGGTGGTGTCGCGTAATGAGCGTTCGCACCATCGCCCGGAAAGACTTGGCCGATGCCAGTCGTTCGAAGGCTCTGTGGGCGGTTATCTTAATCGTCCTCCTGTCGACGGCCGGGATCACGACACTCCTCGCAGTAACCAGCGACATGGCAGCCGGTGAGGTGTTCTCACTTTCGTTCCAACTCGCTGTGACGATGCTTCCCATCGTTGCGCTCGTGCTCGCCAAAGGGGCAATCACTGCCGAGCGGGAGTCCGGGTCGCTCCGAGTCTTGCTGAGCTTGCCGCCGTCACGCCGGGACGTTCTCGTCGGGAAGCTCCTCGGACGGACAGCCCTGATGCTCGTCGCCACGCTTATCAGCGGGTTCGTGACTGGTCTCGTCGTCCTCACGATACTGGGTGGGACGTTCGGTTCACTGGCGGCATTTATCGGGTTTCTCGGCCTCATGGGCGTGGCGTTCGTCGCTATCGGAGTGGGGATCTCCGCGGGTAGTTCGAGCGACAGTCGTGCGACCGCCGTCGCCGTCGGAGCCTACATGATCTTGGTCGCGTTGTGGAACCTGATCCAGAGTGCTATCCAGTACGGCGCCATCGAACTGGGTCTGATGACCGAGGGCAGCGCGCCGGCGTGGATGAAATTAGTCGGGCTGTTCCCGCCCAACCGCGCCGCGAGGGCTGCCTATCGGAACACTGTTGCGGGGCAGCTCTTCGGAACGGACCCGTTCGCGTCGGTCTGGCTGCCGGTTCTCCTCCTGTTGGCCTGGATCGTGGTTCCTGTTACGATCGGGTATCTCCGTCTCCGTGACGCCCAGATCGGGTGATAGGTTAGCCAAGTGGAGCCGGATCCCGATCCTCATCGCCCGATTCGGGTATCGCCTCTCGCTCCAGAAAATCTAACGCGATACGACTGCTATCACCGCTGAGGCGGTCGAGCGAGGAATATCAGGCCGTACTATCATCAGTTGGTTGTGTCAGCGACTGTCAGATTCATCCCCGGCTTCAGGGCGGGGCTTTCTTTTCGCACTTCCGTAACGATGGACCGACCGAATGAATGCTCCGTCGAGACTGCTTGCTCACGGTTGGGTTCGGCAGGCACTGCTTCAACTGTCGACCCACTCGACAGTTGTCTCTAGGAACCGGAAATCTACTCGAGGACAGAGAGGTTGAATTGGAATCTGAGCTGTGGGAGGACAGCGATAACAAGAGCGCGGAGTACTCGTCGTGTGCCTCGACACCGCAATTTATAGAGGCTAGAAGGCGAATACACCCGCCTTCAGGCGGGTGATGAAGCCGACATAGTGGGAAGCAATCCACTAGCCGAACGTCTGTACCGAGTTTCACAGACAGAGATTTAACTGACAGGCCGCTATATACAAAGGTAGGAATCGGTCGGAACGGAGCGGATTCCGAACCGTCCTTCGGAGGCGGCCCGTCCGCCCGCGTAACGAGGCAGTATCTGAAAGGTCAGTCGGTGAACGCCATATCCTCGAAGGGTGTGTCTGTGCCGACTGCTCAAAGCAAACCAGACGATACCCCCAAGTCCGTTGACGCTTGCCGGCGTCCCCGTGGCAAAAACAACACTGGGACGCCGTACACGGTTGAGGATAGGGGTAACGGCCAGTTGGCATGGCCAGCAGTCCACCAGTCCGACACTGTGGGACTACCCGTGCCCGAAAGGGCTGGTAGTCCACTGACTGGACTGTAAACCTGAAACTCCCACCGCTCGGGATTCCTCCGCGTTTACNCGGAGGAGGATGTCAATTCCGTCTCGACTCCATCGGGCTGGCTGTTACATACGCAAGCGCGTTCTATCGGCTGACTCGTGATTTAGATCGTCTGTATCTCGCACGTAGCTTCTATCAGCTCTGAAGTATTTCAACAGAGCCAGTTTATACCAATCGAGGGTGGAAATGGAAAATATGTCGGTGGCCTCGATCCCGTTGCCGCCGAGGGGCGGAGGCCGCATTCGTTCCGCGGCTCGTGCTGGCGTCCGTCGGCTCCTCCGTCAGCCGAGGAAGTCGATCCCGGTGATCTCGAACCGCGCGCCGCCGCTCTCTGCCTCAGTCGCGACGACGTCCCAACCGTGCGCGTTGACGATGGTCCGGACGACCGAGAGGCCGTAGCCGTGCCCGCCGTCGCGCGTGGTGAAACCGTGGTCGAAGACCTCCTCCTCGCAGCCGTCAGCGATCCCGGGGCCGTCGTCCTCGACGAAGAGGCCCGTGTCGAGGGGCCCGACCCGGACCGCTGCGTCGTCGCCGCCGTGGTCCGTCGCGTTTTGGAAGAGGTTCTCGAACAGCTCGCGGAGCCGGTCGGGGTCGCTGCTCACCGACGGGACGGGCTCGTAGGTGAGCGCCGCTCCCGACTTCCCACCGAGGCTCCGCCAGGCGGCCTCGACGACCTCGCCGACGTCAGTCGGCTCCGGGTCGCTGACGACGTTTCCCTGTCGCGCGACGCGGAGCAGGTCGTCGACGAGCCGTGCCATCCGGTCGGTCGTCTCGCCGATCCGTTCGAGGTGTTCCTCGTCACCGGCCTCCTCGTACAGCGTCAGGCTCCCCTCGATGACGTTCAGCGGGTTCCGAAGGTCGTGCGCGAGAATATCGGTGAACTCCTTGAGGCGGTCGTTCTGCCGCTCTAACATCCGCTCGTACTCCTTCGCAGTCGTCGTGTCCCGGCTGATCGCCGCGTACCCGCGGAACTCGCCGTTCCGCAGCGGCGACAGCGTCAGGGTGCCCCAGAAGACGGAGCCGTCCGCGCGCCGGTGCCAGTGTTCGAACTCTACCGATTCCTCTCTCGGCTCCGCGAAGAAGTCCCCGGGAAGTGAGTCGGAGTCCGCCTCGCCCTCGTCGTCGGCGAACAGCATCCGGACGTGTCGGTCAAGGACCGCCGTCGCGTCGTGTCCGTAGAGCGCCGTCGCCGGCGCCGGCCACGCGACGATGTTCCCGTCGGCGTTCAACATGAAGATTGCGTGCGTGGAGACGCCTTCGAGGAGGCGACGGGCCACGGGGTCTCCCGACTCAGAGGCGTTCGTCGGAGGATCAAGGGCGTTCGTCGCGGGGTCGGGATCGTCTGTCACACGAGGGGATTACGCTCCGGTTACCAGTCTCTTCGGACTGGCTTACCAAGGTATTTATACCAGAACCAATCGGCGAGGCCGCGGGCGTCAGTCTGCCAGTTCGACCACCAGGACTTCCATGTCGGAACCCGTGCCCTCGGTCCGATACTCCCACGTTCCGCGGGGATCGACGCCGTTCTCGAGGGCGTCGCAGAGCACCCGACCGAGGGCGACCTCGAACTCCTCTGTACTCGATATGTCGTCTTCGGATGAGTCGTCAGTTGTCATGATGAAACGTACACTCGACTGCGATACGATGCTGTCGCGAAACTCACCGCCGCGCAAACAGAGACCGCAGTCGTCTGTTTCTACGATTATTGATAGGTCTCCTAAACGGATAATACTACCGAAACACATGGTACACCAAGGTGAATCGCGCTCCGGTAGAAGGTTTCTACCGAGTTTTTAACGCGTTTGCGACAGAACAGTGCTGTATCTGATGAGCGTTATCGTTGAGTTGACTATTCCATCTGTCGAATTCGAATTGGGACGGATCCTCCGGATCGAAGAGCCGACGCAGCTCACGCTGGAAACGATGGTGCCGCTGGGCGGGAAACCCACGCCGTTCGTTCGGATCCAGAACGAAGTCCGCGAGACGTTCGAGCGCTCCGTCCGTGAACACCCCTCGGTCAACGACATCCAGCTCGTCGACACCCACGAGGACGAGACGCTGTACGCGCTGAACTGGGACCCCTCGGAAGCCTCGCTGCTCCGCCGGATCCTCGACTTGGACGCGGTCCTGCTGGGTGCGACCGGAACCGCCGACACGTGGGGGCTCGAACTCAGGTTCCCGAGCCACGAGGCGCTCTCGTCGTTTCAAGAGTTCTACCTCGACGAGGACATCGACGTCTCGATCGAGCGCATCTACAACCCCACGAAGCCGGACGCCGGTCCGTGGTACGGGATGACGCCTCCGCAGCGCGAGACCCTCGCGGCCGCCGTCGAGGCCGGCTACTACTCGCTCCCGCGGCAGATCTCCACCCAGGGGCTCGCGGACTCGTTCGGCATCTCCGATCAGGCCGTCACCGAACGCCTCCGGCGCGGTATCTCCACGCTGGTACTGAACACGCTGCTGGTCGACGAACCGGACGAGTAGCCGCGGTTCTGGCGGTGAAGCTCTGTTGAAGTTCTATTCTTCAGATACGTTTTGTCCGAAACAGCCGGTCACTGAAAACTGCGAATTAGACGGGTCTCTGACACGTGAGAGACAAGTGACGGTACGGACAAGACGGTAGTTGAGAAAATCATCGAAGGAATCGCCGATGCGAAAGATGTGAAGCCGGAGAACCCTCACATTATGCTCGAAAATCACTATCGGTTTCCGTCGGGAGAAGAACAGTACGGAGCGGAACACCGCCGAGGACGGGACGGTCCTCGGGGTTGACCTCGGTATCCAAAACCTCGCTGTCACCAGCACCGCCTTCTTTTTCACCGGGCGGGAGTTGACTCACGACTTCCGCGAGTTCGAGAAAGTACGCGCCGGACTCCAACAGACCTGGACGCGAAGCGCCCATCGGGCGCTCGAACAGTCGAGTGGCCGGGAATTTCGCTACGTGCGTGACGTACTTCACCGAGCGTCGAACGCTATCGTGGACGAAGCCCTCCGATATGAGTCCGACGTGATAGCCTTCGAGAACCTAACCCACATCCGCGATCGCACAGGTGCGTTGTGGGGTCACAAGCGGGCGTTCCGAGCGCTGTACGAGAAAGTGGCGTATAAATCCGAAGCGAAAGGTATCTCAGTGAAGCAAGTCGGGTCACCGTACACGTCACAGCGGTGCGCCGAGTGTGGCTTCACAGCTGAGGAGAATCGCGCGACCCGCACCGATTTCCGGTGCGTGAAGTGCGAGTCGGAAGCGAACGCGGACTACAACGCGGCGAAGAACACCTGGATGCGGTATGTCCGTCGGGGCCAACAGTCGTCTCGCTGGACGGGCAATAGTCAGCATGCCCTAAAGTCTGGAACAGTGACGCCGAGTGGCGGATTCACCGCCTACCTGGATGGGTTCGAGGCCGAGTTCATGGACAAGCCCCACTCTCCACGAGCGAACCCCTCAGAGTGAGCGAAGTAGGGTGGGGTAGTTGACACACCTTATCGGCAAAGGCGAGACCCTCGACGGGTCGATGCTGTTCTCCGACGCCCTCGACATGGAGTTCGACAAGGTCGAGATCCCCAAGCAGGACGACTGCCCGGTCTGNGGCGATGACNCGGCCATCGAGTCCGTCCACGACGTGGAGTACACGGCATCCTGCGCGATCGACGCTGGTGGCGACGCCGAACCGGAGATCGAAGCGATCGAGTAAGAGGCTTCCCTCCGACCCGGTTTGGGGCGACGCGAACCGGAGAGTTTCCGAGACGCGGATGGTTCGTAGCGCCGGTCTCGCCGTTTCCCGTTGAGCGACCGCGTGCCGAGTGCTGTGAGAATACTCGCCGTCTGCGGGGTTCGTTCAGCGCTCGCTTCGGATCGAGACGGTCTCCTGTTCGAACGCCTCTTCGTTGTCGCGCCACCGCCACGAGCCGACGAAGGGGTAGCCGTCAAGTGCGCAAATGACATACGAGTGGTCCGGCCACGTGGCCTGTGCGGCGTCCGTCTCGCTCGGGTGCGNCGGTCCGGTCGGGTGCGAGTGGTAGAACCCGACCACGTCAAGACCCGCCTCCTCAACGGTCTCAATCAGCTCAAGCTGCTCTTCGGGGTCGATCAGGTAGCGGATCTCTGGTGTTTCCGCGACGTTCTCAGCAGCGTACGTCCCTGTGACGACGCTCTTGTCACCGTCAGTGCCGTGTTCGCCAGCGAGCACGCCACAGATCTCTGCCTCGCCGCCTTTGTACGCCCGATACATGATGTCATCGTACGCTGCCCGCGTGAGTTTGATCATACCCTGAGATAGCCTGATGTCCGGATAAGTCCGTTCCGACCGGCAAGAGGGGAGGCGAGTCAGGAGAACCGGCGGTCATTGAGGACATGACGTACGCAAAAATAGGGGTGCTGTTCGCGGAGTTGACGCCGTCTCCGAGTCAGCGTTGTGTCGGGTGAGCGCGCCGAACCGTTTAGAACGTGATAATCTCGTAGTCGTCGCCGACGAGCGATTCGGGTTCGAGCCAGCAGTCACGAATACACTGAAGCGCCGGGAGACAGATCGGATCGAACTCGCCGGCACCGTCGTCCCTGTTCATACCGCGAGCTGGTGGCTGGCCTCGTCGTAGGCGAGTGCGGCTTGGATCACGGTGAGATTCTGCTGACTGTGCGCGTACAGAGGCGTTATAACAAGATACTGTCTAATCACAGTCGGATGGCTATACTGGACGACCTCTCGGGGTTCGAGTTCGAGGACCTGATAGAAGATGTCTTCCGCAACCTCGGCTACGAGAACGTCCGCCAAGCTGAGAAGACAGCTGACGAGGGCCGAGATGTCCTGATGGAGGAAGTCATCGACGGAACACGGAGAGCAATCGTCGTCGAGTGTAAGCACACGGGGACGGTCGGGCGGCCAGTCGTCCAGAAGCTCCACTCGGCGATCGCGACGTTCGACTTTGACGGCCCCAAACGCGGAATGGTCGTCACGACTGGCCGGTTCACGGACCCTGCTCAGGAGTACACAAACCGACTCCAACAGAACGACGACCCCCACCCAATCGAGTTGCTCGACGGCGAGGCTCTCCGGGAGATCGCCGACGAGATCGGGCTTGATCTCTATAACGGTCGCATTGAGATTCTCTGTGACGAGACGCTACGTCCCCACGATCCGGCAACAGATGTCGACACCCCCGTCAAGGAGAGGTTCCGTGACATCGAGAACATCGAGGCCGCCGACCTTCCGGAGCCACATTCGACGGTGACGTTCCGCCCGGTGGTTGCGGTCACCGCGGACACGAACGCTGTCTTCGAGACATCGGTAGGCGTCATCCACCGGATCAACGATCGCACACAGTTCGTCGTCCACGCTGACCGTGGACATCCGAAGGTGGCCGACGACGACGTCGCGACGCTAGTCATCGAGAACTTCCACGCGGCGGTCCCCCTCGATATTGGACAGTTAACCGAGGTATTCGACGACGTCGAGGAGCGCCGATTTGGGCAGACCCAAACAGAGTACAAGGAGTGGGCTGTTGACCGGCTTCAGGACTATCACACGACGACGGTGACCTACACCGGCGACAACAACGTCACCTACAACAAGACGTGTAAGCCGAATCTCTCGGATATCTCTGTGCAATCGATCGAGCCGGTGTATCTCCCTGAGGTTCGGCAGACGACCGAGCTACAAGAGTATTCGTATCCGTACGAATACTATGCTGCTGGCCCTTCACGGGTCACCTTGGAGGACGGGATTCATCGGTGCGTCCACTGCGAGACGAGCGGTATCGACGAGACCTACACCTACTGTCCGAACTGCGGGGCGATCGCCTGCCGCAGCCACATCAAGACCGAACGGGTGGAAGGTGAGCCGGTCTGTACGGGCTGTGCGGTGACCGAACGGTTCGCGTTGAAGCCGAAGTACTTCTACGGCGAACAGAATCTCGAGACGTTCCGCGAGGAATACGCCGAGATGCCACTTCACGAGAAGGCGATGGAGAACCCGTTACTGGCGGGCGGCAGCGTGGTCGCGGCGCTGCTGCTCATCATTGGACTGCTCGTTATATAGATCAAGGAGAATACCTGCGGCTTCAGCCGCAGGATGAATCCGACAACTCGGAGTCAATCTACACTACAATAGCCACACTGAGATTTGGCAATCCGCATCTTAAAGCGACAGGCAATCCCACGTATAGATAGGAATCAGACTGGGAACAGAGCGACTCCCGTTAGTCCTACGATGGCGGCCTGTCCGCCCCAAGCAATGAGACAGTAATCGGAACCAGTTGGGTGAACGGTCGGTTCTTATAATGAACCGATACAGTGCCCGACTGCTGTACGCACCACAGAAAGTAACTCCAAGTCCAGCGAAGTCTGCCGGACTCCCCGAGGCAAAAACAACTCCGGGAGTCCGAACACGATAGAGGATAGGAGTACCGGGGGCTTGGCACTCCCAGCAGTCCCACCCGTCACAGTCCGTGAACCCCACACGGATTCTCACCGTGTCGGAGTTCGGTGGAACTGTAAACCTGAAATCT
>P_A23_Liq_3_FmtDRAFT_1000179_pt1 | contig 13789 bp, 13 predicted proteins | sample PonA233FremontCA_FD_10237 | JGI IMG/M metagenome (IMG submission 10237)
ACCGACCTCACCCTCGGGGTCCGTCCGGAGGACATCTCGCTGGCCGGCGACTCGGCCGGCGACCACACCTTCTCGACGGTCGTCGAGGTCGTCGAGCCGATGGGCGACGAGAACACCGTGTACCTCCGGTTCGCGGACGCCCCGGAGGGCGAGACGTTCATCGCCACCGTCGGCGGCCTCCAGCAGGTCTCGGCCGGCGACGAGATCACCGTCGAGATCCCCGAAGAGACGATCCACCTCTTCGACGGAACCTCCGGCGAAGCGGTCCACAACCGCGAGATCGACGAGTAACGCGCCGGATTCGCTTTCGGGAGGTGGCCTCGTTTTCACTCCCGCAGCCGCTCTACCTCGCGCCGGACGCCCTCGCGGACCCTGTTCGCGACGTCCTCGCCGGGGGCGTCGACCGTCTCGGCGTCCTCGGTTTCGAGGAGGCGGTCCAGCTTGCGTTCGAACTCGCGTTCGTCGATGTCGCCGTTCGCGTAGCGCTCGCGGAGGGCGTCGAGCGCGGGGTCGCCGGTCGCGTGCGCGTCCTCGTCGGAGCCGTCGTCCGGGACCGGCTTCACCAGCGTGTGGAGGATCGGGAGCGCGATGAAGAGGCCGAAGAACCACACGAGCGGGAGCCACCACCAGACGCCGGTGAGGAGGGGCGCGGCGACGCCGGCGCCGACGACGCAGAGCGCGAACATCCGCCGCCAGCGGTGGCGGAGGTTCCACGCGATCCGGGCGGGGAGTCCGGTCATGGTCGTGGCGACGCCGGCGAGGCTGAAAGCGGTTTCGTCGCCGGGCGCGACCGCGGCGCCGCGGCGTCACTCGCGGTCGATCACCAGTCGGTCGCCGGGGTCGACGCCGTGGCGCTCGCTCCACCCGCGGGGGACTTCGAGGACGTACTTCCCGGTGCCCTCGTAGCGCGTGAGCGAGCCTGACTCCGGCGCGGCCTCGTGGATCGTCGTGACGGTCCCGTCGGTATCGACGAAGACGATATCGATTGGGAACGCCATGTCGCGCATCACGTAGGCGCGCTCGGCGGCGTCGCCGTGAACGAACAGCATCCCCTCGCCCGCGTCGAGGTCGTCGGTCGCGGAGAGTCCGACGTACTGCTTCAGGAAGCCGTCGGCGACGCGGGCCTCGACCGTCGCGAGCGACTCCCCGGTGTCGCCGTCGACGGCCTCGACCGTGGTCGTGTCGTAGCCGGTGATCAGGAACGCGGGATTGGTCGCGGCGACGGCGGCGACGGCGAGGAGGACGAGCGCGAGCGCGGCCGCGACCCCGGCGAGACGGCGGTTCACGGTCGATCGTCGCGCCGGAGAAAGAAACCGTTTTCCGCTCCCGGTGGGTTCAGACGGGTGAGGGCTCGTGGTCTAGCTGGTTATGACGCGGCCTTTACAAGGCTGAGATCGGCGGTTCGAACCCGCCCGAGCCCATTTCTGGGACGAACGAAGTGAGTCACAGAGATGTCTGCGAGGGCTGTCGAACCCTATCGGTCGCGCGCAGCGAGCGGAGCGAACGAGCACGTCCGATTTCGGTTCGAACCCGCCCGAGCCCACTGTCGCTGTCGCGAACACACCGTGAGCGACAGCGACGTGCGTGTCTGAGGGCGCGATTCGAATCCCCCCGATCCAACTTCCTGCGGCGAGCGACTCCGCGAGCCGCAGGCGCGGCCCCCGCTTACAGGTCGTCGGCGTCGAACTTCAGCAGGCCGGCGAGCGGCGGCGCGAGCGTCCAGAAGACTAACATCGCGGCCGCGGAGAGCTGCCGGTTCGCCGTCTCGCCGCTGAACAGCTGTTCGCCGAGGAACGCGTTCGACAGCGCCTCCACCGCGGTCGTGGGGTTCGAGACGCGGAGGAACACCCGGAGCTGCGTCGCCGACACCGGGAGCGCGTCGACGAGGGGGCCGGCCGCCCCGACGAGCCGCCCGGTGACCGCGCCCCAGAGCAGGACGAAGAGGACGTAGATCGCGACGCCGCCGATGAGCGCCCGGCGCTGGGTCGACGACGCGGCGGAGAAGCCCACCGCGATCGAGACGAACACGACGCCGAGCGCGGCCGCGAACACCGTGTACCCGAGGAACGCGCCGCCGTTGAACACGACGGGCGCGGCGATCAACACGAGCGCGGGGAGCAGGAAGCCGGCGAACACCGCGAGCGCGAGCGCCGCGCCGCGGCCGACGACCTTGCCGAAGACCACGTCCGCCCGCGAGTGCGGCAGCGACAGGAGCAGTTTCAGCGAGCCGGACTCGCGCTCGCCGCTCACCGCGTTGTAGCCGACGACGACGCCGACGAGCGGGACGAGCGTCGTGACGAGGAACGGACCAATGAAGACGCTCAACAGCACCTCCGTGGCGAACTGCTCGCTCTCGGCCGTGGGGCGCACGGCGAACGCGAACGCCGCGACGAGCAGCGAGAACAGCACCACCAGAGCGATCATGCCCCGCGACCGGACCGTCTCTTGGAAGTCCTTCCGGGCGATGGCGACGAGGCTCATCGGTCCACCTCCTCGGACGCCGAATCGTCGTCCGTCGCGTCGTCGGTCGGTTCGCCTTCGGTCGGCGCGGAGGCGGCGGCGCCGGCGTCGCGCGTCGCCGCGTCGCCCTCCGTGTAGGCGAGGAAGAGGTCCTCCAGCGACGCCTCGCGGGTGTGGAAGTCGGCGACCGCGACGCCGGCGTCCTCCAAGGCGGCGATGACCTCGGTCTTCGCGTCGCTGTCGCAGTTCACCACCAGTTCGTCGCCGTCGCGGGTGACGCCCGAGACGCCGTCGAGCGCGCGGACCGCCGCCATCGCCTCGTCGTCGGCGCCGGCAGCCGCGACGTCGAGCGTCTCCTCGCCGCCGACGGCCTCGCGGAGCCCTTCGACGGAGTCTTCGGCCACCAGTTCGCCGTCGCGGAGGATGCCCACGCGGTCGCAGACGGCGTCGACCTGTTCGAGGATGTGCGAGGAGAAGAAGACGGTCGCACCGCGCTCGGCCTCCGCGCGGACGATCTCGCGCATCTCCTTCGCGCCGGCCGGGTCGAGGCCGGAGGAGGGCTCGTCGAGGACCAGCAGGTCGGGGTCGTCGACGAGCGCCATCGCGAGGGCGAGCCGCTGGCGCATCCCCTTCGAGTACTCCCCGGCAGCCCGGTCGGCGGCGTCGGCGAGCCCGACGCGCGCCAACAGCGCGTCTGGGTCGTCCGCGGCCTCTTTCGACTCCACGGCGAACTCGACGTGTTTCCGCCCGGAGAGGCGGTCGTACACAGAGAATCCGTCGGGGAGCACGCCGGTCCGACGCCGGACATCGACCCCGTCGGTCGCCACGTCGGCACCGAGGACGCGGACCGTCCCCGCCGTCGGGCGGACGAGGTCCAAGAGCATGTCGATCGTCGTCGACTTGCCCGCGCCGTTCGGGCCGAGGAACCCGTACACCTCGCCGTCTTCGACGGTGAGATCGAGGTCGCGGACGGCCGTGACGTCGCCGAACTCCTTGGTCACGCCCCGCAGTTCGATCGCGGTCATATCATTCGGTTCCGTCGTAAGTTGATAAATGGTTGCGGGTCGCCGCGGAGCGCGGCCGACGGTGCCCCCGTTCCCGTCGCCTCAGTCGTCGGTCGGCGGCCAGTCGACGCCGCGGTCCGCGAGCAGGTCGCCGAACCCGTCCTCGTCGACGACCGGCACGTCCTCGGCGGCCGCGTCGTCGCGCTTCGACCGGCCCGGGTTCTCGCCGGCGACGAGGTAATCCGTGTTCCCGGAGACGCTCGACGTCGCCGACGCGCCGTGCGCCTCGACGTGCGCCTGGGCCTCGCTCCGCGGGACGGAGAGCGACCCGGTGAACACGAAGGTGAGGCCGTCGAGCGCGTCGGCCGGAGCGTCGCCCGCGTCGCTCTCGAACGGCTCGGGGTCGACGCCGCGCTCGCGGAGCCCCGCGATCGCGGCGCGGTTCTCCTCGCGGGCGAAGAACGAGCGGATCGACCCGGCCACTTCGGGGCCGACGTCGTCGACCTCGCGGAGGGCCGCCTCGTCGGCGTCGAGGAGGGCGTCGAGCGTCCCGAAGTGCGCGGCGAGCGCCCGCGCCGTCGTCGCGCCGACGTCCGGGATCCCGAGTCCGGCGAGGAAGTCGTCGAGCGGCGGGTCGCGGGTGGCGTCGAGCTCGGCGATCAGGTTCTCGGCGCTCGTCTCGCCCCACCCTTCCAGTGCGGCGAGATCGGCGGCGGTCAGGTCGTACAGGTCCGGCAGCGACTCGACGAGGCCGGCCTCGCGGAGCTGTTCGACGCGCTCCGGGCCGAGCCCCTCCACGTCGAGCGCGTCGCGGCGCGCCCAGTGTTCGACCGCCCGCTCCAGCTGCGCGGGGCAGCCGAGCCCGCCGGTACAGAACGCGAGCGGGCCGTCGCGCTCGACCGCGGCGCCGCAGACCGGGCAGGCGTCGGGGAACTCGTAGGTCCCCTCCGACCGCTTCTCGACGACCTCCGGGACGTAGGGGATCACGTCGCCCGCGCGGTAGATCCGGACCCGGTCGCCGACGTTCACGCCGAGCGCCTCGATCTCCGCGGGGTTGTGGAGCGTCGCGCGCGAGACGGTGACCCCGCCGACCGCGACGGGGTCGAGCTCGGCGACGGGCGTGAGCCGTCCGGTGCGGCCCACCTGGACCGTGACGCCCTCGACCGTTGTCGTCGCGGTCCGCGGCGGGAACTTATGCGCGAACGCCCACCGCGGCGCGCGCGACGTGCTCCCGAGCGCCTCGCGGTGCGCTTGCGCGTCGACCTTGATCACGACGCCGTCGACCGCGTAGTTCAGCTCGTCGCGGGCGGCGAGAATCTCGTCGCGGTAGTCGATCGCGGCCTCGACATCGTCGACGACTTTCACGCGGTCGTTCCGCCGGAGGCCGAGCGACGCGAACGCGTCGAGCGCGTCGCGGTGGCGCGCGGGGCGCTCGGGGCCGTCGTCGCCCGTCTCCCACGCCAGCACGTCGAAAAAGAAGACGTCGAGGGGGCGCTCGGCGACGACCGCGGGGTCGAGCTGGCGGAGCGTCCCGGCCGCTGCGTTCCGAGGGTTCGCGAAGGGCTCCTCGCCGCGCTCCATGAGCGCCTCGTTGTACGCCTCGAATGCGTCGCGGGGCATGTACACCTCCCCGCGGACCGCGAGGCGCTCGGGGTGGTCGTCGCCCCGGAGCCGCGCGGGGACCGATCCGATCGTCCGGACCTGCTCGGTCACGTCGTCGCCCTCGCGCCCGTCACCGCGCGTGGCCGCGCGGACGTACGCGCCGCCTTCGTACACCACCTCGACGGAGAGCCCGTCGAACTTCGGCTCGCAGACGTACGCGAGGTCGCCGGGGTCGAACCCGGGGAGGTCGCCGGCGTCGGCCGCGTCCGCCAATCCCTCGCGGACGCGCTCGTCGAACTCGCGGACGGCGTCGGCGTCGGTGTCGTTGTCGATCGAGCGCATCGGCGCGACGTGCTCGACGCTCTCCAGCTCGTCGAGCGGTTCGCCGCCGACTCGGCGCGTCGGCGAGTCCTCGGTCGGGAGGTCGAACGCCGCTTCGAGGTCCGCCAGTCGGGCGAACAGCCGGTCGTACTCCTCGTCGGTGACGAGGGGGGCAGCCTCGACGTAGTACCGGTGGTCGTGTTCGCGGACGGCCGCCCGGAGCAGGGCGGCCTGTTCGGCGGCCTCGTCCTCGGAGAGGTCGGCGACCGGGTCGAAGTCGGTCGGCGGGTCTTCGACGTAAGGGTTCTCGTCCGGGTCCGCGTGCCGGGTCGACGAGGTCGTCATCGGTCGATCGTCGGGGCGCGACCCGGTAAAAAGGCCGGTTCGCGAGCGGCCGTCGGACGGTGTCCGGGTCGGCCGTCAGGCGACGCGCTCGCCGCGGGCGAACACCGCGTCCGGGTCCCGCCACGCCTCGACGTCCTCGGTCGGGTCGGCGTCGAGGACGACGAGGTCGGCCCGATACCCCTCGGCGACGAGCCCCACGTCGTCGAGTCCGAGCAGGTCGGCGGCGTTGACGGTGGCGGCCTCCAGCGCGCGCTCCGGCGAGAGCCCGTAATCGACCATGTACCCCATCTCCTGCGGGATCTCCTCGAAGAAGTTGAACGGCGTGCCCGCGTCGGTCCCCATCGCGATCGGGACGCCCGCGTCGAGCGCGTGGTCCCACGCGTCGCCGAAGCGCTCGGCGGCGTCCTCGGCCTTCGCGACGGCGTCTTCGGGGATCCCGGCCTCGATCCCGTTGTCGACGATGCCGCGGAGGGCGCTCGCGGTCGGCACCCAGTAGGTGCCGCGCTCGGCCATCATTTCGGCGGCCTCGCGGTCCATGAACGTCCCGTGTTCGATACTGGAGATGCCGGCCTCCACCGCGTTCTTGATCCCGACCTCGCCGTGAGCGTGGGCCGCGGTCGGCGTGTCCGTGGGCGCCGCGGCGTCGGTGAACGCGGCGAGCTCCTCGGGTGTCAGTTCGGGCGCACCCGTCACCGCGCCCTCGGTGAGCACACCGCCGGTGGCCATACACTTGAGCACGTCCGCGCCCGCCTTCAGCTGCTCGCGGGCCGCCTTCCGCACCTCCGCGGGGCCGTCGGCCTCCCGACCGAACCAGTTGCCGTGGCCGCCGGTCATGATCACGTTGCGGCCGCAGGCGAGCACGCGCGGCCCGTCGATGTCGCCGGCCGCGATCGCCTCGCCGGCGTCGAGCGCGAGCGTCCCGCGGCTGCCGAGGTCGCGGACGGTCGTGACGCCCGCTTCGACCGCGGCCTCGAGGTTGCTCGCGGCCCGGTAGCTCGCCGCGTAGTCGCTGTCGGAGACCGCCGTCGAGACGTCCGGTCGCCCGTCCATCATCGCGTGGACGTGCGCGTCGATCAGTCCGGGCGAGACGACCCGCCCGTCGGCGTCGACCTCCGTGACCTCCCCCGCGTCGCGCTCCGCGACCGCGTCGTCGACCGCCGCCGGCTCGCCGACCGCGACGATATCGCCGTCCGCGACCGCCACGTCGGCCTCGCGGGTCCCCTCGGCGTCCGCCACGCGACCGCCTCGCAGTACGTACATGCCACCACGAGGGAGCGTCAGGGTCGTAAACGCTCGGGTCGCGGTAGTCGGGGAGGCGAGCGCGCGCTCGTGTCAATCGCCACTACATATAACCGGCTGGCCGGAGTCAGCCGTCATATGGCAACAGATGACAAACAAGACGGCGGCGGACTGTACCGGCGGCGAATCGGCACGCCGACGACGACCGACGAGGTGAACGGCTACTGGCTGTTCGGCTTCGGCGTGCTGCTCGGCCTCGCCGGCGTCGCGGTGTTTCTCCTCACCGAGTCGGCGACCGTCGCCCGCGGCGTCGGGTACGCGCTGGCCGCGCTGGCCCCGCCGTTCGTGATGCTCGGGGCCGTGATCCGGTTCCCGCTCCAGCGGACCGGGACGTACCTCGGCTACCTCGGCACGGCGGTGAGCGTCCTCGGCGTCGTGTGGTTCGTGAACGTCTTCCCGGACGGGTGGCTCACCGCGTCGGGCGACCCGGCCGTGATCACCGTCTACGGGGTCGGGCTCCTCCTGATCGGGGTCGCGGGGACGGTCGTCCCCCTGCTCTCGGACCCCGTCTACGAGGACTACGAGCGCATGCGCGACGAGGCCGCCGCGGCGACCGCGACGGCCGAGGAGGCGGGTGAGGAGCTGGCGGCGACCCGTGGCGAGCTGGCGTCGACGGAGTCCGAGCTGGAGGCGGCCCGTGAAGATCTCTCGGAGACAGAGGCCGACCTCGAAGCGACCCGTGACGAGCTGACGGCCGCGGAGGCCGTCGTCGCGTCGCTGCGCGAGAGCAAGGCCCGGTTCGAGCTGTTCGAGGACGCGAGCGGGAAGCCGCGCTGGCGGCTCCGCCACCGCAACGGCAACGTCATCGCGACCGCCGGACAGGGGTACAGCAGCCGCGGGAAAGCCCAGCAGGGCCTCCACAGCGTGCGCCGGAACGCGCTCGGCGCCGGCCTCCTCCGGATCGAGACGCCGGTCGAGGAGGCGGCGGCCGTGGCCGACGACGACGGCCCGGAGCCGACCGACGCGACGGACCCGGACGTGGCCATCCCGGACGAGACGGAGGGCCCGGAGAGCGACGCGACGTTCGAGCTGTACGCCGACGCCGCCGACGAGTGGCGCTTTCGGCTCCGCCACGACAACGGCGAGATCGTCGGCGACTCCGGCGAGGGGTACGCCTCCAAGTCGAACGCGAAGCGCGCGCTCTCGAAGCTGCGCGACCACGTCGCGGCCGCGGACTACCTCCGGATCGACCCCGCCGCGTTCGAGGTGTTCGAGGACGCGGCCAGCGAGTACCGCTGGCGGCTCGTCCACCAGAACGGGAACGTCATCGCCGACTCCGGCCAGGGGTACGCCTCCCGGTCGAAGGCACAGCAGGGGCTCGACAGCGTCAGGTCCAACGCGGGCGGCGCGGGGCTCGAGTTCCCGGACGACGAGGAGGCGGAGGGCCGGGCGGGCGACGGCGAGAGCAAGGCGACGTTCGAAGCCTACGAGGACAGGGGCGGCAAGTGGCGCTGGCGGCTCGTCCACGACAACGGGAACATCATCGCCGACTCCGGCCAGGGGTACGCCTCCGAGTCGAACGCGACGGACGCGGTCAAGCGCGTCGGCGAGTACGCCCCCGACGCGAGCGCGCTGGCGGCCGGCGGGGCGGCGTTCGAGATATACGAGGACGCCGCCGACGAGTGGCGCTGGCGGCTCCGTCACCGCAACGGCAACGTCCTCGCGGACTCAGGCGAGGGGTACGCCTCCCGGTCGAGCGCCGTCGAGGCCGTGACGGGCGTGAAGGCCAACGCTCCCGGGGCGGAGACGGTCGAGCAGTAGACCGGGCGGTAGAGCCGGGCGGTCCGTCGCGCGTTTTCACCCGGATCAGGTCGCCGCGAGAAGCTTCAGCCGCAGGTCGCGCTCGTCGACCTCGTACTTGAACGCCGGGTGGCCGTCGACCAGCACGTAGGGGACGCGCTCGCCGTACTCGTCGGCCAGTTCCGGGTCGGTATCGACGTCTATCTCGTCGATATCGACCGTCACGGGGTCGAGGTCGGCGGCGACCGACTCGATCGTCTCGCGGGCGATGACGCACAACGAGCAGTTCTCGCGGGTGTAGAGGGTGACAGGGACGGTCGTCGGGCCCTCGTCGGCCGAGGCTTCGTCCCCGGTCACGGCTCGGAGGAGCCGTCCGCGTCGTCGGCCGGTTCGGCGGGGTCGTCCGCGTCGCCGGTCAGCTCCTCGGCGACCGTCGCGGCGTCCAGCAGTTCGGGGCCGACCGCGAGGTCGGCGACCGTCGCGACGAACTCCGGCAGCGACCGGCTCGCGTACGTCACGATCTGGACCTCCGGATTCTTTTCCTTCGCGACCGGGATACCGGTCGCTTCCTCCACGTCGGTGAGGACGAAGTACGCGGCGTCGGCGATGCCGGCCTCGGCGAGCGCGTCGGCGGTGACGAGCCCCTCGATACGGTTGATCGCGACGCCGCACGCGGCGAGCTCCTCGCCGAGCCCGTGCTCGTCGGGGCCGGCGACGACGGCGAGTGGTTGGTCCGTCATCACTCGTACTCGATCGTCGCGGGCGGCTTGTGGGTCACGTCGTAGACGACCCGCGCCACGTTCTCGTTCTCGCCGGTGATCCGGCTCTGGATCCGCTGGAGCGTACTCCAGTCGAGCTCCTGCGCGCGGGCGGTCATCCCGTCACGGCTCTCGACGGAGCGCACGGCGACTACCCAGCCGTGGACGCGGTTGTCGCCCTTGACGCCGGTCGCCTTGCCGAGGACCGCGGCGAACGCCTGCCACGGGTCGTACTCCGCTAACTCCTCCTCGACGACGTGGGTCGCCTCGCGGGCGACCGCGGCCTTCTCGGGGGTCACCTCGCCGACGATCCGGACGGCGAGCCCGGGCCCGGGGAACGGCATGCGCTCGGAGATGATCTCCTCGAGGCCGAGCTCCCGGGCGACCTCGCGCACCTCGTCCTTGTAGAGGTCGCGGACGGGCTCGACGATCCCCTCGAAGTCGACGACCTCGGGGAGCCCGCCGACGTTGTGGTGCGACTTGATGTTCCCCTCCGACTCGATGCGGTCGGGGTAGATCGTCCCCTGGACGAGGTAGTCGGCGTCGACGTCGCGCGCGACGGTCTCGAACTCGTCGATGAACCCCGCCCCGATGACGTGCCGCTTCTCCTCCGGGTCGGTGACGCCGGCGAGACGGTCGAAGAAGCGCTCCTGGGCCTCGATCACCCGCAGCGACTCCATGAACTCGAAGGTGTCGCGGATACCCTCGGTTTCGCCTTTCCGCATCAGCCCCGTGTCGACGTAGACCGGGGTGAGCTGGTCGCCGACCGCCTCGTACGCGAGCGTCGCGGCCACGGACGAGTCGACCCCGCCGGACAAGGCGATCACGGCGTTCGCGTCGCCGACCGCCTCCCGGATCTCCGCTTTCGCGTCCTCGATGAACTCCTCGGTGTCGACCATTTATAGGGTCACGTCCGCGCTGCGTTCGGTTGTGTCCGTCGATTCAAGCGCCGCCTCGACGAGGGCGACGAACGGCGGGCTGGCTCGGTCCGGCCGCGAGCGGAACTCCGGGTGCGCCTGCGTGCCGAAGAAGAACGGGTGGTCCGGGCGTTCGAGGATCTCCATTCGGCTGTCGGCACGTCCGGAGAAGCTCAGTCCGTCGGCCTCCAGTTCGTCGATGTACTCGGGGTTGACCTCGTAGCGGTGACGGTGCCGCTCCGTGCAGACGCCCGCGTCGTACACCTCGGCCGCGAGCGTCTCCGGCTCGATGTCGGTCTCGTGAGCGCCGAGCCGCATCGTCCCGCCCATCTCCTCCGTCTCGTACTGTTCGGGCAGGAGGTCGATGACGGGGTGAGGCGTGTCCGGGTCGATCTCCGCGGAGTGAGCCCCGGAGAGCCCGAGCACGTTACGCGCGTGCTCGACGACCGCCATCTGGAAGCCGAGACAGAGCCCGAGGAAGGGGACACCGTTCTCGCGGGCGTACCGCACCGCCTCGATTTTCCCGTCCGTCCCGCGGGAGCCGAACCCGCCGGGAACGACGACGGCGTCCGCCTCGGCGAGCCGTTGCTCGTGTTCCGCGCGGGTCTGGTCCGCGTCGACCCACATGGTGTTTACCTCTGTTTCGGTGTGTATTCCGGCGTGTTTCAGCGCCTCGTGGATGGACATGTACGCGTCTTCGAGCGCGTACTTCCCGACCAAGGCGACGTCGACGTCGCGGTCGCGGTCGCGGGTGACGAGCTCGCGCCACTCCGTCGACCGCTCCGCCTTCGGGAGCGCCTCGTCTTCGAGCCCGAGCCGGGCCATCACGTGCTCGTCTAGCCCCTCGTCTTCCACCATCAGGGGGACGTGGTAGATGTCTTCGACGTCGGGGTTCGAGAAGACGGCGTCGGTCGACACGTCACAAAACAGCGCGATCTTCTCTCTCGTCTCCGGGTCGAGCCGGTCCTCGGAGCGTCCGACGAGGACGTCGGGCTGGAGCCCGATCGAGCGCAGCTCCTTGACCGAATGCTGCGTGGGCTTCGTCTTCTGTTCGCCGTTTTGCGAGTACGGGACGAGGGTGACGTGGGCGAAGAGGATGTCGTCGTCGTCCTCCTCGTGGGCGAACTGCCGGAGCGCCTCTAAGAACGGCATCGACTCGATGTCGCCGACGGTGCCGCCGATCTCGACGAGACAGACGTCGGAGCCCGCGGCGGCCTCCCGGATCCGGCGTTTGATGTCGTCGGTGACGTGCGGGATGATCTGGACGGTCTTACCGAGGTAGTCGCCGGCGCGCTCGCGCTCGATGACGTGCTGGTAGGTCTTGCCCGTGGTGACGTTGTGGTCGAACGTCATGTCGGTGCCAAGGAAGCGCTCGTAGTTGCCCAAGTCCAGATCGACCTCCCCGCCGTCTTTTAAAACGTACACCTCGCCGTGCTCGTACGGGTTCATCGTCCCGGCGTCGACGTTGAGATACGGATCCACCTTCACGGCGGTGACGTCGAAGCCCGCGTTCGCGAGAAGACGCCCGGTGCTGGCGGCGGTGATGCCCTTCCCCAGCCCAGACATCACGCCGCCCGTGACGAACACGAACTTCCGACCCAGCGAGGGGTCGTACCCCGTGTCGGGATCTGCTGGCATATCGACCGTCCGGTGGGCCGGGGCAAAACCGTTTCGGACCCTGCGTTTCGGGTGGACGTTCGTGTCACTTCGAGCCGATCGCCGCTGCTCGTTCATAAATAGGCTCAGCGGGTCGGCGTCTGAGCGCCGTCAAATCCCCAGTCTCGCCGCTCGTGCCGCAGCCGGCGCTTGCGGCGTCCAGCGAGCACTGACGAGCCGCTGTTGGTCGCGTTCGAGTAGGAGATTTTGCGAGGGAAGAGCGCTCCGAGAGCGTCTTCCGCATCACGGGGGCGACCCCGGCGATGCGAGGGGAGGGATTTGAACCACGGTCGCGCCGGAGGCGCTCCCTGATTCAAATCCCTCCTGCATTCGCGCGTCGTGGACGCGCTCATGCGAGGGGAGGGATTTGAACCCACGGACCTCTACAGGAGCGGATCTTGAGTCCGCCGCCGTTTCCTGGCTTGGCTACCCTCGCACGCGACGAACNGTTGCCCGGCGGTCCTCTTTATACCGTTGGTTCCGCGCCGGCCGTCGTCCCACGACGGTCGTTCGCTCGACCTGACGGGATCTCCGGTCCGTCGAGACGCCTCAGGCCGATTCGGTGGCGGGCTCGTCGTCGTCGTCNGAGCCCTCGCTTGCGACCTGCATCGCGTACCCGGCGATCCCCGCCGCGGCGGTGCCGATGCCGATCGCGCGCAGTTGCCTCCGNTACGCCGGCCGCGCCTCNAGCTCGTCTGCGTTCTCGAAGTTCTTCCCGATCATCTTCCGGACGAACGAGACGCTGATCCCCGGCGCGACCGCGGTGAGGACTCCCTGCCCGGCCACCAGAAGCGACGTGAACTTCCGTTTCGACCCGTCGTTGGAACACGGCATCTTGTCGTTGAACATGCCACAAGATACGCGCCCGAGACGGATGAACGTTGCGCGCGTTCTTCACCCTCGACACCGTTGCGCGCTCGCCGCGACTCACTCGACGAGCTCGATGGTGTCGTCGCCGTTCGGTACGACACAGATGAACGCGCCGGGCTCGTCGCCGTCGTTCCGGTACCAGTGCTCGACGCCCGCGGGGATCAACAGGGCGTCGCCGGGCGCGACCGCGCGCTCCTCGTCGCCGACACCGACGACGTACTCGCCGGCGAGGACGTACTGCTCGTGTTCGACCGCGTTCGTGTGTCGCGGGACCGCGGCTCCCGGCGCGAGTTCGAACCGCCGCATCGCGAACCGCGGCGCGCCGTCCGACTCGTCGATCAATACGCCCTTCGAGAGCCCCGCTGCGGCGTCGACGGGGTCGTACGTGACCTCGTCTCCGCGTCTCACGAGCGGCTCCGCGTCGTCGGTCGATGTCGAGTTCGCGTCGGATGCGTTCGCGTCGCTCATACGCCCGGTAACGGCTCCGGAGTACTTAACGGGTTACCGACCGAACGGACTCGTATGCGCGGTCTCACCGTTGGAACCGTACTCGGTATCCCGATCCGGCTCAACTGGACCTTCCTCGTCGTCCTGCCGCTTTTCGCGTATCTCATCGGCCGGCAGGTCGGCTCCATCGTCGAGGTAATAAACGGGGTCGCGGGCCTCGGGATCGACGCGGCCGTGCTCGCGACGGGCCCCGCGCCGTGGCTGCTCGGACTCGCGGCGGCGCTCGGGCTGTTCGTCGGCGTGTTGCTCCACGAGTTCGGCCACTCGGTCGTCGCGATGCGGTACGGGTACGAGATCGAGTCGATCACGC
>P_A23_Liq_3_FmtDRAFT_1000181_pt1 | contig 13663 bp, 9 predicted proteins | sample PonA233FremontCA_FD_10237 | JGI IMG/M metagenome (IMG submission 10237)
CGTCGGCGGCCTTGCCCAGCACCGCGCCGGAGGGGCGGTGCCCGCCGGTGAGGACGAGGCAGGCCACGCCGGAGGCGTCGAGCGCCGCGGTCTGGACGTCCGCGCGGTCGCCGCCGGTGATGACGGCGGCGTCGCGGGCGCGCCGGAAGTAGCGGAGCGCCTCGTCGCCGCCCATCGCGCCGACGAGGAAGCGCTCGACGAAGGCGTCGGTCGACGCGTCGGTGAGGAGCTCGGCGCCGAGCTCGTCCGCGAGCTCGCCGACCGTGACGCCCGCGAGCTCCTTCTCGTACGGGAGCGCGCCGAACACGGTGACCCCCTTCGATTCGAGGAACGGGATGCCGTCCTGATCGAGCGACTCGAAGGCGTCGTCGGACACCTTGTTGAACACGACGCCGGCGAGGCGGTCGCCGAACGCGTCGGCGGCCGCCAGCACGTCGTCTAAGTCGTTCGGCGAGCCGTACTCGGCGACGAGGACGACGTTCGCGTCGAGCAGCTCCGCCACGTCGACGTCGGTGAGGTCGACGACGCCGCCGGTGGTCCAGCTGCCGCCGCCCTCGACGAACACCTGGTCGTGGTCGGCCGCGATGTCGTCGTACTCCTCGCGAATGCGGTCGCGCAGGGCCTCGGAGTCCTCGGTGCCGCGGATGGCGCCCTCGACGAACGTCGGCGAGTAGACGACGGGCTCCATCTGGTGCATCTCGGCGTCCAAGCCGAGCACCTCGCGGGCGAGCATCGGGTCTTGGTCGAGCGTCTTCCCGACGTTCGACTGGAGCCGGGTTCCCTTCGGTTTCATGTAGCCGACGCTGCTGTCCTGGTCGGCGGCGAGCCGCGCTAAGGCGACGGTGATCGCTGTCTTTCCGGCGCTGTCTCCGGTCGCGGTGACGAGTGTGGTGGGTGTGTCAGTCATTGGTGGGTTCCTCCGCGTCGAGCGGCTGTTGTTCGGTCTCCGCCGGATCGAGCTCCTGCGGGTCGACGGTGAGTCTCACGTCGACGGCGGCGGCGTTCGTGCCGCCGTCGCCGTCGGGCAGTGCGACGAGGGGGTTGATATCGAGTTCAAGGATGGCCGGGAAGTCAGTGACTAGCTGCGAGAGCCGGCCGATCGTCTCGATCACGGCGTCGACGTCGACCGGGTCGCGGCCGCGGGCGCCCCGGAGCAGGGGCGCCGACTGGATCTCCTCGGTCATCTCCCGCGCTTCGGGCTCGGAGACGGGCGCGACGCGGAAGGTGGTGTCCTCCATCACTTCCACGAAGATGCCGCCCAGCCCGAACATCAGCAGCGGGCCGAACTGCGGGTCGCGGTTCATCCCGACGATGGTCTCGACGCCGTCGTCGAGGTCGACCATCTCCTGAACCTGGACGCCGAGGACGGTCGCGTCCGGCTGGTAGTTGCGGGCGCGGGTGATCAGGTCCTCGTAGGTGTCGGCCACGTCGTCGTCCGCGACGCCGACGGCGACGCCGCCGATGTCGGACTTGTGGAGGATGTCCGGCGAGACGATCTTCATCACCACGTCGCCGTCGACGCCCTCGGCGACCTCGCGGGCGCGCTCGGGCGAGTCGACGATGGCGCCGTCGGGCGTGGGGATGCCGTACGCGTCGAGCAGTTCCATCGCCTCGACGCCCAAGCGGTTGTCGTCGCGGTCGCGCACCGCTCCGAGGATCTCGCGGGCGCGCTCGCGGTCGACGTCGAACGACATCGGGTCGGCGTACTCGCGCGCCTTGATGTCGCGGTAGGTGGCGAGCGTCGCGAGACTGTCGATAGCGCGCGCGGGATCGAAGTAGCAGGGGATCCCCCGCGCCTGAAGCTGCTGTTTCGGCTCGCGGGTGCGGTCGCCGCCCATCAGGCAGGCGGCAACGGGCGCGTCCATCTCGTCGCTCACGTCGGTGATCGCGTCCGCGAGCTCGTCGAAGTCGATCGTCGCGGTCGGCGCGGCCAACACGAGGGCGGCGCCGACGTTGTCGTCGGTGACCGTGATCTCCAACGCCTCTCGGAACCGGTCGACGTCGGCGTCGCCGATCACGTCGACCGGGTTGTGGATGTTCGCCTCGTCGGGCATCGACTCGGCGAGCGCGTCGCTCGTCTCGCTCGTGAACGACGCCATGTCGAGGTCGGCGTCGCCGACCGCGTCGGTCGCCATCACGCCGGGGCCGCCGGCGTTCGTGACGATGGCGACGCTGTCGGTGTCGGGGAGGGGCTGGCTGCCCAAGATCCCCGCGGCGTCGAACAGCTCGTCGACCGACTCCGCGCGGATCACGCCCGCCTGATCGAGCCCCGCCTCGTACGCCTTGTCGGAGCCGGCGAGCGTGCCGGTGTGCGAGGAGGCGGCCTGCGCGCCGGCGCTCGTGCGCCCCGACTTCACCGCGACGATCGGGGTGTCCTGCGAGGTCTCGCGGGCGGTCTCGATGAACTCGCGGCCGTCCTCGATCCCCTCGAGGTAGCCGATGATCACGTCGGTCTCCTCGTCGTCACCCCAGTGGTCGACGAAGTCCGTCTCGTCTAAGACGGCCTTGTTACCGAGCGAGACGACATCCTTGAATCCGATCCCGTTGTCGTTGGCCCAGTCGAGGACCGCGGTGACGAACGCGCCGGACTGGCTCATGAAGGAGAGCCCGCCGGGGAGCGCGTTCTCCGGGCCGAACGTGGCGTTCATGCCCGAGGGCGTCGACATGATCCCTAGGCTGTTTGGGCCGACGAGGTTGAGGTCGTACTCGTCGGCTAGCTCCGCGAGGCGACGCTCCCTCGCCGCTCCGTCCTCTCCGGTCTCCCCGAACCCGGCGGTGATCACGACGACGTTGCGGACCCCCGCCTCCCCGCACGCCTCGATGGCGTCCAACACGATCGAGGGGGGGACGACGACGACCGCGACATCGGCGTCAGCGTCGGCGACGTCGTCGACACAGGGCGTGTCGAGCACCGCGTCGTAGTTCGGGTTGACGGGGACCGTGTCGCCGTCGAAGTCGTCGAGGAGATTCGACGTGACGGCGCGGCCGACGGCCCCTTCGCGGGCGGTCGCGCCGACGACGGCGACCCGGTCCGGGTCGAACAGCTCGTTGAGCGTACCCATCAACCCGNGAGTACGCGAAGCGACGGCTTAAGATCGGTGGGATGTTCTTCGGAATCGGAGTCAACGGTGAACGATCGATCGGGTTTCGGTCAACCGTTCGTNGATCCCGGCGGTGAGTCGGGGGGGCCGTCGAGATCCGCGGCAGTCTCGGACGCGGAGAGGCCGGAGTCAATCGGCTCCGAGCCGGTGGGCTCCGGATCGGCCGACTCCGCGCCGCCGGCTTCGGATTCGGGCTGGGTGGTCCCGGCGTCGGAGGGGGGCGACTCGGCGGTCTCGGCGTCAGCCGAGGGCGACTCGGCGACCTCAACATCGGACGGTGGCGAACTGACGACCGGCGTCATCTCCCCCGCGTCCGGTCCGGCTGGCGTCGGGCGGGCGTCCGGCGCGACCGGATGGGTCCGATCCACCGTCGAGTCGCCGGGGTCACAGTCGGCGTCGGGGACACAGATCGTCACCTCGTTGCCGTCGGCGCCGGCGTCGAACGCCAAGTCGCCGCCGGACCGATCGGCGATCCAGTAGACGAGCCACAGCCCCATCCCGCCGGTGTGTCTGAGGTCGTCCATCTTCCACCGGTCGGTGATCGGGTCCCGCTCGGCCGGGGGGATCGGCGGCGCGTTGTCGCGGACCGCGATCTTGACCCGGTCGGCGGGCGCGGTGACCTCGATCTCGACGCTCGGCGCCGCCTCGGCGTGTTCGATCGCGTTCTCGATCAGTTCGGCGATCGCGTAGTCGAGCTCGGGGTGCGTGAACGCCCGCACGTCGCCGGGGCAGGAGACCGATATCTCCGCGGTCGGACTTGACCGGTCGTCGACGGCGTCCGCCACCGCGCTCTCGACGAGCGGCGCGACCCGGAGGGGTTGCGGGTGTTCGTGGTGGCGGAGGAGGTCGATCACGCCGCGCTGTTTCTCGGCGGTCGTCAACAGGTCGTCGGCGACCCGGCGAACCGTCTCCGCGTGGTCGATCAGGTCGGCGGCGAGTTCGGCCAGGTCGAACTCGTCGGGAACGACACCGCGTTCCTCGGTCGCCGTCGCGCTGACGGCGTCTTCGACGCGGTCGGCGATGCGCTCCGCGGTGCCGTCGACGATGTTCATGTCGTTGCGGATCGTGTGTCGGAGAAGGTTGTCCATCACCGTGAGCTGACGCTCGCGGCGGTACTCGTCCGTGACATCGCGGGCGAAACCGGCGACGGCGACGACCTCGCCGTCCTCCCACACGGGGCGCGAGGGCACCCTGACCCAGGTGGTCCGCCCGTCGGCCGGCCCGATCCGGTAGTCGAGGTTCGTCGGCTCGCCGTCGGAGAGCCGCTCCATCGCGTCCTCGACGGCCGGACGGTCGTCGGGGTGAACCGCGGCGAGGAACATCTGCGGGCGCCGTTCGAGCGCGTCCGGCTCGATCCCGAACACGGATTCGAGCGCGCCGTTGACGAATAACAGGTCCTCCAAGTCGGCGCTGAACATCCAGAGCACGTCCGGCGACGTCGACGCGATCGTCTCCAAGCGCCGGCGTGACTCGACCTCAAGGGTGACGTCGCGAGAACTCAGCGCGTAGCCGTCGAGGCCGGTCTCCGACGGCGGAAACACGCGGGTGCGAAACCACACCCAGTCGCCGTCGGCAGTCGCGTAGCGGTACTCCAACGGCGATTCCGGGGCGGTTCCGCCGGCGACGAGGGCCTCGAACGCCGTCCGAACGCGGTCGGCGTCGTCGGGGTGAATCAGGTCGAAGGCGTCGGTCCCGACGAGCGTGTCGGGGTCGAACCCGAGCAACTCGCGGGTGGCCGCGTTGAGGTATCGGAACCGGCCCTTCTCGTCGATCACCGCGACCTTGTCCTGCGCAAGGTCGACGAGGGTTTCGGGTTCCGGTGAGCGGGACATACGGAACACCTTCGAGAACTGGCGTATAAGCGTGGCCGCGTGATTATCAGGTGCGAAAACGGTCGCCGACGAACCGCCGGGCGAACGCGCCCTGATCGCACCTCCGGGAGGCCGATCCGTTGCGCCGTGGCAGATCAGTCGGCCGAGACGCCGGGGGCGTTGAGCGCGGCGGCAAGCGGGTCGGCCCCCTCGTCGTCGACCGCGAGCGAGACGCCGTCGTCGCCGAACTCGATCGCGGCCTCGGCGGCATCGCGGACGTACTCGGCGGCGTGGTCGCCGTCCGGGTCGAGCCGAACCCCCTCGGCGAGCAGCGGCGTCTCGCTCAGCAGCTCAACCTTCCGGTAGGCGGTCGAGAGGGCGATGTCGCAGTCGTCGGCGAGTTCGCTCGTCGTCTTCGGCGTCGCCGCGGCGGCGAGGATCGCCCGACAGTCGGCGTCGGCGAGCGCCTCGAACGTCGCGTCGAGCGCCGCGTCTCCCTCGGTCGTCGTCGTGGCGTCGGTCGTGCGCGGGGGGCGTTTCATACCTGTACGTTACGGCTACAGCCTCCCGAACTGTGGCCCCTCATATGCGGGGAGTTTTATACCCGACCGCGCGCCCGCCAACGTTTTTGCCCGGCGCGGGCACGGACGAACGAGATGGGATCGGGAATCCGGGCGGAGGTCTCGCTGCCGACCGCGGCGGCCTCGCCGTTCGACGGCGTCGTCGACGGAACGACGCCCGTCACGGGCGTCACGCGGTGTACGCCCGCCGACGACCGCGAGCGAGTGGTCGTGGAGTTCATCGCGGACGCGGACCTCTCGGTCGCCGAGGGAGTCGAAGTGGTCTTCGACTACGGCGGCCGAGCGGCCTACCGGTTCGAGGCGGCGGTCGACCCGGACTCGCCGTTCGCCGTCCTCGACCGCCACGAGACGCCCGTCTCGGAGGCGGTGGTCCGCGACGGGCGGCTGCGCGTCACCTTCCACGCGAGCGACTTGCCGACACTGCGGTCGGTGTTGGAGGCGTTCCGCGAGGCGTGTCCGGAGATGGAGGTGAAGCGCCTGCTCCAGTCGTCGACGACGCCGACGGAGTCGGACTTGGTGACCGTCGACCGGAGCGAACTGACGGAGCGCCAACGCGAGGTGCTCGAAGCCGCCTACGAGGCGGGGTACTTCGACCACCCGAAGGGCGCCAACGCCGGCGAGGTCGCGGCGTCGCTGGGCATCGGTCGGTCGACGTTCACCGAGCACGTCGCCGCCGCCCAGCGGAAGCTGTTCCGGTCGCTGCTTGACTAAGGATCGATTATCACATTCCGACGCCGCGAGAATCCGAGGTCCGTTTGATGGGCATGGGGAGCGTACGCACGGGTATGACGGGGCGATCCACCCACACCTTCGTCTGCCCGGAGTGTCGGCGCTCGATCGAGGTGGACGACGCGATGCGGGCGACGCTACTCGAGACGGGCTGTGTCGTCTGCGGGGCGCCGGTCACCGAGGAGGACATCGGCGAGGCGCCGACGATCAGCTGAACGGAGTCGGCCGGCGACCGCCGCAGAGCCTCCGCCGTCGTCCGCACCGCAGAGACGCCTCCCCGCTGTCCCCGCGCTGCGCGCCGTCTCGTTCCCTTTATCAACTCGTGGGAAGAAGGTTCGATATGCCGACGAACAGCGAGGTCGAGATGTCGTCGACCGAGGTGGACGCACACCTGTCTCGCCACGAGACGGGCGTTCTCGCGCTCGCGCGCGACGACGCGCCGTACGCGATCCCGATCTCCTACGGGTACGACGCGGACGAGCGCGCGTTGTACCTCCGGCTGGTGTCGACGCCCGACAGCGAAAAGCGCGGGTTCCTCGCGTCGACGCCGCGGGCCCGCGTAGTCGTCTACGAGGACGAAGACGACGAGTACGCCAGCGTCGTCGGCGTCGGCACCCTCGAACGCGTCGACGTCGACGAGCTCACCCCCGAAACTATCGCCCAGTACGGTGAGACGCAGCGTCCCCTCTTCGAGATCTGGGCCGACGACAAGCCGGACCTCGACATCGAACTCTACCGCTTTGCGCCCCAAGAACTGACCGGACGGAGGGTCGTTGTCGAGCGCGACGAGGCGTAGGGATTTTTCCGATTAGGTTTGTATTTAATCCAAACTAATTTTTCTGCCGTCTCATGGGAAGCGAATAACTCAGGCTGTTTGACACCCTCCCCGCGCTGAAGCGCAAAGATTCCCACGGCACCGCACCACTGGGTTGGGATATTGTAGTTTACCTGAATTGAGGCGCTGAGGCCCCTTCCTCAACGAACGAGCGAAGCGAGTGAGTAGAGAGGGGATACAGTGTTCACAAGAGCAGCTCTTGTGTGCGGACGAGACGCAAGAGCGTGGCATTCAGCGTGGACTCCCGTTTTAACTGCCCAAGGTAGTAGGCGAGGATCCGCCATTCACATTCAACGCCTCGCTGTCCAATCACACGCCTACGGATGCGCCTCTATGCCTAGACTTTTGCTGGTCGCAGAGGTACTTCAGCCCGATATCCTTCACCGCATTATTTCACTACTCGATCAAAACGAAAGGTGTCGACGACGCACCCGGACCGATGCCAAGTCAGGTAACCGTACACACTAGTACAGATCCCAGAGTAGCATCGCCGACAACAACCGGTGACTCTTGCTGGATAGATAGCTACCTGTCCAAGCAACAATTCGACTAGAATTACATGTCGAAAATATACTGACTTCTTCCCAACCCTACTCAATCACCGCTGACACGGTTCTCCTCTTGAGGGTGAAGGGTTTGTTTCTGTAGCTTACTTTGTAAAATTATAATACTGGCAAATATTGAATCTCACCCAGAGACAGACAGGTTGATCCCTTCCCATATCCCGTGATAGTGCTCCCACAACAACACTGCTGGAGGAAGCGCGATCACTGTGAATACGAAAGAGTATACCACGCTCAGCGCCATCAAAAGGCCGAAGTCCCCAAGCACGGGTGTGATGGCGAGCGCGAGCGCGCCCGTCCCGAGCGAAGTGGTGAGCATGCTTCCGAGCAGGGCGCCGCCCGTCCCCGAGAGCGTGATAATCATCGACTCGTAAGCGTCGGCGCCGGCGTTGTACTCATCGATGAACCGATGAGTGGCGTGTACTGAGTACGCAATTCCGAGTCCAATTGAAATCGATAGAATTGTTCCGGTCAGCGCGTTCAATGAGATCCCAAGGTATCGCATTGTCCCAAGTAGGAATGCGATTGCGATTAAGATCGGGAAGAGATTCGCTATTCCGAGGAGCGGCTTGCTCTCCAATACGGCGTAGGCAATAACGAGGAACAATCCTGTTAACCCATCGCGATGATCAGTCCCTGAATCGAAGAATTGAAGATGATATCAGTCACCGCGTCGAAAACGACGATCTGACCGGTGGCGGTCGTCTTGTACCGGAACTCTTCAGCGAACTCCCGAGTGTCGGCCGCGGCCTCAGCCTGTGAAGCCCCGGAGTCGATCGCATAGTCGACCTGCGCACTCCGTCGATCCGGCGTGAGGTACTGCTCAGCCCGATCGCCGGACGACGAGGCGAACAGCACGTCGTAGATGCGGTCGAGATTCTGGTCGGGAATTCCGTTTCCGTCGATATCGTTGCGGGCAACCAGTTTGGCAAACTCCGGATTCTGTTCGGCATGCGATTGAATCACAGTCACAATACTTGTTGGCTGGGCGCTCCCGCCGTCACCGACTGCGAGTGAGCCTGATGCATCGTCGTTTGGGTCCGCGAGAGCCTCAAGCGCATGGCCCTCTTCGAAGTTCCCTTCGACGTACAACTTCACTGTTTGGTCCTGATTGGTCGAGAACCGATCTTCAAGCAGGTTCAACGTCTCAGTGACGGTGTACTCACTCGGTGCGAACGGCTCAGGGAGGCCGGTCACATAGTCCGGTTGCTCCTCCGGGGGAAGGAAGTCCTCAGTCTCGAAAGAGGTGTCGACGCCGCTGCCGTACGCTGCGGCCATCCCCCCCGTCACGAGCAGCACGACCACGAACGCGATTGGCGCGTACCGACTGACCTGTGCCGGGAACGTCAAGAATTTTCCAAGTGTTGAGTCCTCCGAAGAGATCGGAGCCGAGTTGAATTCTGGGACTCCGTACTGCTCTCGCAGTCTGTCGACGACCAGTTTTGCTGCCGGCAGAAACAACCCGAAGATCAGGAAAGTGAAGGTAATCCCGACCGCCGAGGCGATTCCCAAGTTTCGGATCGGCGTGAGGTCAGAGATTACGTTTGCCCCAAATCCGAACACAGTGGTCACAGTGACAATTATGAACGCGATCATCAGTTGGTTATTCGCCTCACGCATCGCCTCTGTCGCCTCGTACCCCTTGACGGTCTCCTCGCGATAGCGGTTGATAATGTGGATTCCGAAGTCGACCCCGACCGCAAGCAACAGCACAGGAACGGTAATCATCTGTTGGTTAAATGGGATTCCAGAGAATCCGAGGAACCCAAACGTCCAGATGATGGTCATCAGAAGCGACAGCAGCCCGAGCCCGAGGTCGATCGGGTCACGGTAGGCGACGACCAGGAANAAAAGCAGCAACAGCACAACGACAGGCATTACGATGGTGAGCGANTCACCGATGACGTTGGCCGTCTCGGCGTTCGTCACGCCGCTGCCGAACGCCGTGAGATCCCCTGGCTGATCAGCCGCAATCGATCGGATCGTCGTTTGAACCTCTTGGAGGTCCCCATCCGAGAACCCTCCCGGCACGTCGTGTGAGATGACCGTAATCGACGCGCTTGCGCTCACGCTCGTCGGATTGAAATCTGTCGCNANCGNCCCCGTAAACCGCGGATTTTCTGAGAGGCTGCGAACGACCTGTCTGACTCGGGTCGCACTCGTCGACTCCAGGACGCGCCGCTGTTCGGCTGCCGTGGTCGCCGACGGGTCGATTGTCTGTGCGACGACTGTGGCCGGGCCGTTGGCCGAGGCTACCCGGAGGTCGTCTCGTGACTCAACCTCCTCTAAGACCCGGAGGTCTCTGAGTAACGCCTCTTTTGTCAAAACGTTACTTCCCGAGTGGATGAGTTGTGTGGACTCATCATCGGATTCGAATGGATCTTCGAATTCTTCGTTAACCGCGTCAAGTGCCTGCTGTTCCTCGAGACCATCGGTGAACGAATCGGTGGCCTCAGTGTCCGTGCTGACAAGGCCTATCCCGCCGGTAAACACCAGCGTGAGAACAAGGAATATGATGATGACTCGGCGCGGGCTGTCGACGATGGCGTCGTTAAGTCGCCGTGTCCACGCCTCGATCCGCTCGCCGAGAGACATCGGTTACTGCCGCCTCCGGTAGACGACAAGCGCCCCCGTCCCAACGACAAGCAGCGCGACAATGATAACTGGCAGCGGCAGTCCGCCGCCCTCACTCTCGATCACGTCTATCGGGACACGGTAGGTGTCTGTCAGTTGGCTGTCTCCGTCCGCGTCATCGTACCGGAAGTCAAGCGAGATTGGGTACGTGCTACCCGGCGTTGCAGAGCCTGTAGTAGTCAACTCGAAAGTCATCGTGGTGGTTTCCCCGGAGTCGAGTGATTGGACGTATCCCGTGTCGGTATCACCTGTATCGAGCGGATCGTCGGCGAACAACCGTGCCTCGACGTCGCTGGCAGTCTCGTTGAGATTATTCGTTACGGTGACATCGACGGTACGAGTCCCGTCTGACTGGATAGTGCGGTTCTCGACCGCAACGTCGAAACGGTCGCGCTCAGGGGCAACCTCAGCGTCGACGACGAGGTCTTCGAAGGCCCGCAATTCATCCTCACCGTTTCGGTACTGGACTGCCATATCGAGCGAGCGCAGGCCGGACTCGGCCTCGCCACTAATCGAGATTGGCAGTGTGAAGTTCGCGGATTCACCGGAATCAAGCGTCCCTACAGCGGTCGACCGCTCTGCCGGGATCACGCTCTGGGAATTGCCGGCGTACTGAACAACAACGCTACGGGCCGGAACAGGGCCGTCGTTGCGAACGGTGCCGACCAGTTCGCCGTCCTCGGCGACGCGAAGCTGTGACTCCACGTTAGTGAATGCGAACTCCTGTTCGGCAAGCGGGAGGATCCCGAGTGAGAGCCCATCATCGGTGCGGGTGATCCCGTCTGGGTCCTCGAATTGTACGGAACCGGAGAGCGTGTACTGCTGGACTGGTAGATCGGACGCGACGCCCACATCGTATGCGACAGATGTCGTCTCGCCGGGTTCGATCTCCTCGATCCGAACAGTGTTGGACTGACCGTCACTCACTGTGACACTATTACTTTGCGTCCCAAAAGTCACGTCAGCATTATGCGCCGTCTCCGCGCCGACATTCTCGATCGTCGCCTCAACGGTGCCGCTGTCACCGATCTGCGCGTCGCTGTCGATGTCAACGACTTGGAACCGGGCGTCGTCGCGCACGCGGACTTCGACGTCGCGGGAGATCGTTACGGTTCGGCTCTCGCCGGAGGATATGTAGCCGTAGGTGAGATCTAGATCTAGCGAGTATGTTCCGGGCTCGACGCCCTGCGGCACGTTCAGACTCACCGGTAGTTCACCGGGGGCGCTTGTCGTCACGCTGCCGATCGATGTCTCGCCCGACTCGACAGATAGTGGACCACTCGCCTCAACCTCGGCGCGGACGTTGCGCGCCGTAGTGACAAGATCGCTGTTCGCAGCGTTCCCGAACCGGAGGTCTCCGTCGTTGGCGATCTGGAGGGAGATCTGGTTGGTCCGGCCGGGGACGAGGTTCGGGTTCGGCGCGAACACGTCAAGATCAGGAGACCCACCGATGTTCGAGGCCTGTGCGGGCGCGCTAACGCCGATGCTAGGTGCGGCGTCGGAGCCGGTTAGCTCGGCGCCGACAGCACCGATGCCGAGACCACTAGTGAGGAGAAGCACACTCACAAGCACAACGGATAGGGGGCGAGTCCGCATGCGCTACCGCACCTCGATAGTCGTGGTGTTTGTACTCCGGGATCGGGGGAATTCCGTTGCGGGACTATTCGGCGAGAAGTGGCGAGCTCGTTGCACACTCACTACTTCACCCGAGAACCAATAAACATTTTGTTCGTGGACTCTCGTATCTCGGTATGGAGCGAAAAAACGAAGCCATCGCAGCTGACGCGAGGAAGCAATAATGGCGCGCTTTACCGATGAAGATCGCGAGCGTATCCGCGAAGAGTTGATTGAGGCGGGCCACAAACTTTTCGCGCAGTTCGGTTTCGATCGAACGCGTGTGAATGATATTACCGAAGAGGTGGGAATCGGTACTAGTACGTTCTACCAGTTTTTTGACTCGAAAGAGCAACTGTATCTTGTTGTGCTGGTCTCTGAGCGCGATCAGTTATTTGAACAACTCGAAGCAGTCATCGGTGAGGTGGAGACACCACAGGCGGAAGCTGAAATGATCCTGCGGACGACGCTTAAGCAAGTCCGATCGAACCCTCTTATTCGGAGGCTGTTTGTGGAGGGTGAGATACGGCGGATCGATGAGCAGTTGAATGGAACAAACTATGATGATGCTACCAGTACAGGGGACGACAATAACACGGGCACGATTAGTGAAGGCGATAGCGACAACAAACCCGACACAGGTGCCGAAGCAGATTTCCGCGTGTTACCGCAGCCGGAAGCATGGGTTGCGCGCGATGATGTCCGGATAGACGATCCGGATATCGTACGAGGACTCCTACGGTCGCTGCTGTTCGTCACGCAAGCACAGAACACACCTATCGTCCTGAACGAGACCTATGATGAGGTTGAGGAGGCACTGATCGACACGGTTATCACGGGATTGTTCGCAGATGAATCGATGACTTCTTGTGACGATCACAGCGGGTGAACTACCCCACCCTGCTCGCTCACGGCTGACGCCGTTCGCTCCTTGATAATGTTCAAGCAAGTTATGGAAGATTCAAGGCTCAGTCGATCACATCGGGTTTGAGTGAAAGTGTCTGCTTGGGAAGAGTGTGGAACCTACCGAAGCAGACAACGAGATAGAGGAAGAGCATCTTCTTAATTTTGTCGTCAACAGCCTCGATGAAGAGCTTGAGATAGACATCGACGAGAACGTCAAGGTCACGACAGAGACGTTGTACGAGGTCCTCGCCGGCGCCAGCGCCGGCGGGACCTCGATCAATCACGTCTGCGAAACGACCGAAGGCTCGCCACACGCCAACACCGTCCGAGGACATCTCACCGAGCAGTTTGAACTTGACTCCGTTGAGGCGGTTGGCGACACGCTACTTCAACGAGATGCGCTTGAGACGCTTCCAGATCGACCGGTGGAGGTCTGTGCAGACCTCCACCTCGACCCCTACTACGGCGATGAAGACGAAACAGAAGCGCTGTACTCCTCACAAGCGAAACGGGGAACGACGACGTTTCACGCGTACGCGACGCTGTACGCGCGGGTACGCAACAAACGGTACACGCTGGCGGTGCGCCAGCTTGTCGCTGGCGACACCACCAGCGACGTCCTTGGTGAGTTTCTCGAGCTCCTCGACGGCCTTGACCTCAGCGTCAAGGCCGTCTATCTCGATCGCGGGTTCTACAACAGCACCTGTCTTGGGCTGTTGTCCACGCACAACTACGCCTACGTGATGCCGATCGTCAAGTGGGGTGAAACGATCCAAGACGAACTCAGTAGAGGCTGGAGCCGCGAGATCGAACACGAACTCGCCGGCAAGGTAACGTTCCCTGTGTTCATCGACTGCGTCTACCAACAGGGACGATACGACGAACACGG